>RCUM01000014.1_pt1 | contig 258562 bp, 224 predicted proteins | sample 2166141 | NCBI WGS metagenome assembly RCUM01 (sample SAMN09932756, study PRJNA488358) | compost metagenome | isolation source: compost soil in crotonic acid-enriched | place: Germany: Experimental Botanical Garden | reverse complement strand
ACCGATTCCACTTTTTACAGAATTTAAATAGTCTGTTGATGTTTCTGCATGAACACATGCAATGGGTACAGAAAAAGGCAAAAGTAAAATAAGCCCTAACATTGATTTTATAGAATTCATTGTTTAAGAAGATCTGACTAAAATCCATAAATTATGGATGTCTAAAATAAGTATGCTGATATCAAAGTAAATACTGTTTAGAGATCATAGTGTAAATATACTTCTCAATCTGATCTATATTTCTATAATGTTATTACCGTTCAAATTTACAGGCAACATCAGAATAATCAGAAATAAAAAGGAACTATCAAATCTAGTTATATGTCAGCTTCAAATTAATATTCCGGAGCTTCAGTCTTTATCTCAATACTTATTAATATGAGAAACCTGAAACAAAATTATGCCATCAATCCACATATTCAATAATCTTTATAACATCAGAACTGCTGGCATAAAGCTCAGTTATAGGCTCGAAGGCCTATAACTGAATGGCTAGATTTAGCCAATAATAATTTGGTTATTATTCAGCAAATCTTGCAAGCTTAAGTTTGTTTTTTCAATCACTAATAAATCGGCAAAATCGTGTGTACCGCCAGTTGTAACGTTAGCACCGTCACGGTCGACTTTAATAACAGTATTTCCTTTGCCATCATCTTCGACAGTGATAAATTCTCCAACTTTGCTTACATCACCAAGATCGCTTGAAAGCAGCCCATCAAAGAATCCTGCACCAAACTTAATTTTATCATTGGCTTCGTAATCTACCCACGTATCTGTACCATTACCACCTGTTGCATCTGCAGCATTCAGTAAGTTGTACATAATGGTATCATCTCCACTACCAGTAGAAATGATGTCATCACCAGATCCCCCATAAATGATGTCATCGCCCGCACCAGCAATAATGATGTCATTTCCTGCACCACCATAGATCGTATCATTACCACCTTTAGTTGCTGAATCAGTAGCATCAGCATTAATAAAGTCTTTGTAATGGGCTTTTACATAATCATAAATTTCTTGCTGTGTTGGTTCAGCACCACCAGTTACTTCAGCTTTCAAATAAGCTGTAAGAGTTGAATAACCTGAATATTTTGGATACATCAACGTATCTTTACTAGCCCAGGTGATCCAGTTGGTATTCATAGCATCACCAAATAAAATGTCATCTCCTGCACCGCCTTTCACGGTATCGTTTCCAACATCGACAGGGATAAAGTTTTCAGAACCGCCAATTAAATAAGCAATTAGCTTATCCGCATCTGTAAATTTCTGTGCCGTACCATGATTGCTACTACCATTCCACGTGCCAGAGAGCTTATTACCATTTACATCCGTATTATCATAGCGATAAACGTTTTCAATCTTAACAGCGTCACTAATACCAACGGCAAAGACTTTACTTTTTTCTGCTAATGGGTTGAATGCAGTATCACGGATAGCGGTAGTACTACTGGTACTAGGATCACCATCTGTTAAGTAATACGTCTGATTTTCAAAACCATTTTGGGTTGCACCTGCAATATCTACAGTATCAAACCATTGATTAGCCCTATCAAATCCACGTTCAGGATTCGTTCCTCCTTCAGCTGTAAAACTATCGATATAATTTAAAATATCTTGTAAATTACTTTGGCTTACCTGTAAGAAAGTTTCGTTAAACTTATCCCCTGCAGTATTATTACCTGAAGCACTGAAAGACACGAGCTGTAAATTAATCACACCATCATGATCTACCATTTGCTGAACAAAGGCTTTTAAACCTGCTTTTGCGATATCTAAACGACTCAGTGCAGGTGGTACTGCTGAATTATTGTTTGTCAAATTCCAGTTCATACTTCCAGATAAATCTAGAACGATAGAAACATTATAGTCCTCACCTGATTTAAAGTTGGTTTTTAAACCTCCCGTATCGCCAGCAAGTACATCGTTGCCTGAAGTACCACTTACATCATTATCACCATTATTAACGTCTGTTGTAGGATCTGCTTTAACCACAGCCTCTAACTGATCATTCGCTTGCTGTTCATTACCATTACGATCCTTTACAGTTGCTATGACATTCGTAGCATTACCTTCTTGAAGGGTTAAGTCATAGCTATAGTTACCATTTACATCCGTTTGGACTGTTTTACTAAATGAAAGCGTTTCACCATTTTCATCAATACTGGTAATTTTTAAAGTCACCGTACTGTTCGGTGCAACATCTATCGTTGTTCCTATAATCTTAGTGCTATTCGCATCAACAATGTCAACCGTAATCTCAGCATCAACCAAGTCTAAGCCAGTGTCTTCTGGAGTACTTGGATCATTGTCATTGTCTCCTTGCGGACCAATGCTGTCTATCGCTGGAGTAACTGGTTTTCCGTTACGGTCTGTCGTGTTTGCAACAACAGTTACTGCTGAACCATCAACAATACCATCTGCTGGTTTTAACGCAGAAGTATAGTTACCACTCGCATCCGTCTTAACTGTTTTAGTTACAGTAACAGTTGTGCCAGAAGTATTTTTACCTGTGATCGTCAGAACAACGTCAGTATTCGGTTCAACATCAGTTGTAGTTCCAGTGATCTTGCCTTTGTTGTCAACTTCTACTGTGATCTTACCATCTACACGATCTAAGCCACCTTGGTCTGGCGTGCTTGGATCATTGTCATGATCTGTCTTGCCTTCAATCGCATCTGTTGCTGGACCAACCGGTTTGCCATTGCGGTCTGTTGTATTCGCCTCAACATCAACTGGTGAACCGTCTGCGATTTCCGCAGGAACATTCGCTTCGTAACTACCGTCTGGCTTCACGGTCACTTCAATATCTTTCGATACTGGCTTGCCATCTTTGTCAAAGCCATCAACAGTGATAATCACTTTCTCACCCGGCTTAACGTCTTGCGTTGTGCCAGTGATCTTGCCTTTGTTGTCAACTTCTACTGTGATCTTGCCATCTACACGGTCTAGGCCACCTTGGTCTGGCGTGCTTGGATCATTGTCATGATCTGTCTTGCCTTCAATCGCATCTGTTGCTGGACCAACCGGTTTGCCATTGCGGTCTGTTGTATTCGCCTCAACATCAACTGGTGAACCGTCTGCGATTTCCGCAGGAACATTCGCTTCGTAACTACCGTCTGGCTTCACGGTCACTTCAATATCTTTCGATACTGGCTTGCCATCTTTGTCAAAGCCATCAACAGTGATAATCACTTTCTCACCCGGCTTAACGTCTTGCGTTGTGCCAGTGATCTTGCCTTTGTTGTCAACTTCTACTGTGATCTTGCCATCTACACGGTCTAAACCTTCACTTTCATCTTCAGAAGTCAATGGATCATCAGTTTTACCTGTGCCCAATTTATCTTCAGCTTTTACCTTATTACCATTACGGTCTACAACTTCAGACTCTACAACTAAATCGCCATCTACAAAATTTGACGGCACGTCTGTTATGTAGTTGCCATCCTTATCGACTTTGACAACATCTTCATACTCAAGTGGATTGCCGTCTTTATCTTGACCTTTAATCGTAACCTTAACATCCGTACCTTCAGGAATATTCTCTGTTTTACCTGTAATAGTACCGACTGTTTTTACTTCGATAATATTTGTACCATTAGGAATACTATCTTTTTTATCATCATTGTCTAATGCAACAATGGCACCACCAACAACCCCAGCACCCACTAACCAAGGCAAAAGAGCGCCCAGCTTACTACCCGCTTCCGGCAATAACACTTCAAGCCCCAGAATATCCTTAAAACCCGAAACCCCATCAAACCAATATAAAATACAGCCGTCTTCTTCAAAAACTAAGTCTGAAGCAACATCGTCATATGTTATAAAAAAATTTTCAATAACAACAACTTCGCCATTCTTCAACTTCAGTACCAAATTATTACCATCACGGACAAATTCGGCCACGTCATCACGGCTCATTTTAGTATAGACAATAGAGGCTTCATTTAACGTAATCTGCGGCGCATTTACTGTGGACTTACTTAATGAGTCTTTCTCAATTACAATAAAATTAGTCATATTTTACCCAAAAAATTATATTCTTTTATATTTCAAATTCTTAACTATTTAGAAATGCCTGTAATTTCGACAGTTACACGGCGGTCAGGCTGTAAACACGCTTTTAATGCTTCACGAGATTTGATCTCAGAACAGCCATCTGTGATTGGTTGATGCTTACCTGCACTTGTAGTAGAGATAATATTTCCAACTACACCGTTTTGAACTAAAAGATTACGCACTGTATCTGCGCGGTTTTGACCCAACTGATTGTTGTAGCTGTCGCTACCCAAACGATCTGTATGTCCTACCAATTTGATTTGACGTACAGAAACAAAACCTGTTGAAATTTTCGATGCAACATTGAGAACTTCTTGCTGACCCTTTGGAAGCAGGTCATTGAGAGATGAACCGTTAAATTTAAATAGTGTATCAGCTGCCAAATTCATCGTTACAGTATGCTCAACGGGTGACTTATCATATTCTGGTGCTTTAGGCTTCACTATGCATGCTAACGCTTGTCCGCCATTTGAAATAAAAGGTTTCCCCTCACTATCAACTGAAAGTACAAACTCATTATTAGCTAACTGACCAACCGTTAAATCCACATCACAGCTTTGACAGTCAGACCCTGTAGTACAGTTTTTAACCTTAAAGTTATAAGTTTCTGGTTTTAAATAATATTTAGCAGAATTGTTAGCATAAAAACTCCCCGCCTGAATGTTATCAATATAAAAATTAATCGGGCAATTTTGCTGTTCTGCTGTATCTTCAGCACACAACTTCCCATCTCGTTTTAGAATAATGACTTGATTATTTCCTTGCGTGTTTTTCTGAAAACGTAAATCTGATGGCTTCGAATATGGAGTTGATGTGCAAGCCACTACCCCCAGTGAAGTTACGACAGCTAAAAGTGACAATCTCAACATAACCACCCCTTGTGGACTTAGAAAGATTTAAAAGACAACTTCAAGCACATTTTCATCATTACGAATGTTCTTTCCGCTAAGAAATAGAAAGATTGTTATTGTGATTAAATGTGCGTTTCGAACATTTATATCAAATTAAATGTGCATTTTGAACATTTATTTTTTAAATTTTATTTGAACCACATCACATTTTAATTTTATTAAAATATTTTTTTACTAGATTGTTCTAAGTAAACAATAGTTTAAGCATGTTATTTATCAATAATCTGCCGTAAAACTATAGAATTTAGAAATAGTAATTTTCTTACTCAATATCGACCGAAATAAAAAGCTCATCAAATTTCCCCTTTGATGAGCTTTAAATAAAACGATATAACAAGGTATGTAACGAATAAAATTACTTTCTTTTTTTATTTAACATATGAATCATATTCCAAGCCAATATTAGGGGTTAATTAACTGATGTAGCCGATGGAGAAAGTGAATCTAATTAAAGTAGACTTACCATTGGAGAAAGTGATCCATAACCACAGTACCGTCATCTAAATGTAATTCTGTTTTGGAAAATTTATCCTCTATCGGTACTATAGTTAAGGATATTCCTAAAACACTACATTGTGTACGGTCTACGTTTTCTGGAAATAGACCAAAAGAATATTGTGGTTGGTAACTAAATTGCCATGTAGTTAAATCATTAGGCAAATCAAAATCAAAGTCATAAGTTTTTTGTTCATTCATCTGATAGATTTGCATATATGAGTCGTCACTATTACAGCTAAACCTCTGGTTTACACCAAGTTCTTTATTATCTCCATTTAAACTATTCATAATTTTTACTGGAGTTTTACATGCATCAATATATTCATATACAGCCTGAGATGTAGTATTTTTTACTTTTACGCGCAGTAGAACATTCGTAATATCTTTACTATCCATTGAAGACAAAACTTTTTTGCTTCCGTCAAGAATTACCTGCCCAGATGCTTTATCAATAAATTGAAAAGTCCTCTCAATCCCATCACAATTCTGGAATTGTGGTGCTGAGTATAAAAGCTCAAAATGGTCAATAAGAATAAGAATTGGCCCTTCATCTTTAGGATCACCTGGTGTTGGTGGATTTGTATTACCTCCACCAATTGGAATTCCTGTTCCAGTCCCCCCTAGGCCCACTCCGACACTAAAAGAACTATCCTCAGCACAACCATAGAGAAATACCATGCTAAATATTGTAAAAGTAACTAATTGTTTCAATCATCTCCCCCTAGATCAATCTAAAATTATTCACATAAAATCAATATTTATACAAATTGATAGGACCAAGTAATAATAAAAATTAAGTTCAATTAAAATGTGCATAATAAACAGAATCAAAAAAACTACAATATCATTTTTTAATTTACCAAGGCTTAGTTGCACAAACATTTTAAAATTCTAATTTCTCCCGTATTCTCCAAATTTAAGATACAATTTCGATATTCGATCTGCCTAATTCTGTAAATATATTCAGCACAGCAATTCGTATATACACTTCGTTACCTTGACTCTTAAAGTTCTTTGCTGTTAATTTATCATCCAATAATTTAATGCAGCGCATCTTGGTTTCAACCAAACTTCATCGACAATATCACGAACGCTTTTCCATACGCTTCTACCTAAACATTTTATTATTTTAAGTAAATCATTCATCTCTTACGCGAATGGATTGGTATTTTTCTATGACTTCACATTTTGTCTTGCAAAATTACAGCATGAACTTGTCACTGTGAAATAGCTTGGCGACATCTTTTAGTATTAAAAGCACCATTACATAGACCAAATCAATTGTTTTATCTTGCTAGAGTTTATTTCAGTAAATCTTCTAAAACTTATGATTCACTGAATGGACCACCATCACACCTAAATTAAGCTAATACTAATTTACTTTAGAACAACCCACTGCTTAAAAGTATGTTTGTGATTCACAAAATCACAATAATTCTGTTATCTTCATTCAACGTATAATAGTTTATTAATTGGTTAAAAATAAAAAGTCGGTTATATTACTGCGCCTAACTTTCATAAGAAGTCAATTTTGAATTAGAGGAAATCATAATGGCGAAACAGCATACTTCTATATTGCCATTATCCGGTGAGATTGATGAGTTAGTGCTAGCACAGCCCTTGTCCCATAATGCTGAAACAACTCTGGAGCATGTACTAAACATCATGCCAAAACTAGTTTATTGGCTTATCAAGTCTGGTGTTGGCTATACAGAGTTTTCTGCGGCATTAAGACCAGTTTTTTATAATGAAGCAATAAAAGAATTAGAATTTATTAAGCAAAAGAAAACAGACTCATCAATTAGCCTATTATCTGGGCTGAATCGTCGTGATGTTAGGGAGTTTAGAGAATTAAAAGAAGAACATGAATTGCATAGTACAATTGTTATGCCCATTAGTGTACCTGCACGTGTTATTGGGATTTGGATCAACAATCAACTTCCAAGTAAAATTCCTATTGTTGGGGAAGTAGATAGTTTTGAATATCTTGTAAAGCAAATTTCTTCTGAAAAGCATCCTCGTTCAATTCTATTAGAGTTGAAACGAATTGGTGTAGTCATAGAAGAAGGTGGGTCTGTGACCTTACATACGGGTAGCTTTACTCCTACTCCAAAAATGGATGAAAGCAAGCAACTGTTTACGGAAAATATTTCTGATCATCTTGCTGCTGGTTTACATAATTTAATAAAAAATGATAATTCATTTTTAGAGCAAGCTATTTTTGCAGATGAATTAACTCAGGAATCAATAGATGAATTAAAAAAATTAAGTATAGCTTTATGGGAGGATATGGTAAACCAAGTTCTATCTGCAGCAATGGAACAATGTAAAAAAGATGAAAACTCTCCAAATGCAAATCAAAGATTCAGATTAGGAATTTTTCAATATAATAATCAATATAAAGATTAATGATTTTAAGAGACCTTTTTACATAAATAATTAAATTTTTAATTAAAAATAGTTCAAAGCAAAATTCATTCAAATTTTAAAACTCATAAACTTGTCTAAATATTAAAAAATCAGTTTTGCCCATTGTACAAAGCAAAACTATTTTATCTTCTAATAAAACATTAAATTCATCAGCTGTAGGATTAACACCTCATGGCGCCTGTACAAATTCTAGAAGCAATAATGGCGCTTTTGCCATCAGTTTCTCCCGCAAAAAGTGATGTGCATTACCATGATGCTCGCTTAAGCAAATGGCGCAAGAATAAAAAACACATCACTTTGAACCACTGTTAAAATGCTCTTATAAGAATGCTAATTTAAGATTCGTCCATCAACCCAAAACCGCCAAAAACTGGAGGAGTATCTATTATCTCCTCTCCATTATTAGAGCCTGAATCATCTTCTTTTTCATATCCTTGGGGAGCTCCATCCTTAGTTGATGGATATTCATCTATCAATAATATTGTACTTAACGGATCACATTGTGTTCTTGTATTCAAATTTTCATCATCATAATTAGATGCATACAATTGTTTTGAATATTGTGCGTTATAATTTACGGTCCAATTTTGTAAAATATTTGGTAGATTAAATGCATAGTAATAAGTTTTCGATTCGTTTGGCTGATAAGTATTAACTGTTTCATCATTTAAACAATAATCTGTTTCTGTCTTTTTTGCTGTTTTAGTTCCAGTCAATTGAAAAGAAGCCTCACAACTATTAATGTATTCATAAATTGGGGCTGAAGTTGTATTTTTTATAATCACTTGTAACTTATATCTTACTTTCAATGAATTATTTATACTTAAAAGATCCATCCTATCTCCCATCTTCATTGGAATAAAAGGTGGATAATGGCGAACAAATTGAATGGTACGCTCAATTCCATCACAGTATTGTATTACTGGATTAGGATAAGCTACTGCATATTCCACATCATCGTCCGCAGGATCAGGTTTAGGTTTAGGAACAGGCCCTTGAGCTCCCCCAGTTCCAGTCCCCCCTAGGCTTACTCCGACACTAAAATTACCATTTTCATCTGAACAGCCAGTAAAAACTAAAGTCCCTATTAATACTAAAGAAAGCCTGGAGTAAGAGTCATCCATAAAAGTTATCTCAATAAAATTTTATTTAAAAAAGTAAATAGGTGCCCCATTGTCTTCTATTTGCTTTACCCTAATATCCTATCAAAAATTCAAGTAGCTAACATTATTAAGAAATATCAATTATTAAGTTAATGTAATAGTAAAAGGCTTTATTGCACAAACCTATCTTTAATGGCTTATTCAACTTTATAAGTTCCTAATCAATAAGCCTAAAGCAAAACATTATAGTACAACGAATTGATCCTCTTACAATCAAGCATTCATCAATCGTGGCAATATCACCATTTGGTTTGATCCAAACCTCAATGGTGTGCAAAATCAATCGGTAAAACAGGACCAAAATCAACGCTACTCAGATATAATCATACAATGTCGCTGGATGATGAAATCCCTCTTTTGATTATCTTTACATATGGTCACTGGCTTGGTACAAAGCATCATTAAACTTTGTCTTTTAGACTGGACAGCACTGGATTATTCGATCAACTGTAGAAGGCAAAAATATTTGGATTATTCCTAAAGAACGTATAAAAACAGATAGAGAACATCGTGTCCCATTGTCTCAAGAAGCCATTAGCTTGCTTAAATCGATACAAGAATTTACTCAGCCACAAGGTTTTATTTTCCCTGCTCCTCGTACTGGTGAAATGCTTTCAGATATATCTTTAACAATTTTAATCAAACGTATGCATGAGCAGAAGTTTAATGAAAATTGCTTAGGCTATATTAACCCCAAACAGAATTGTGTGATTACAACACATGGTTTTCGTTCAACATTTCGTGATTGGTCAGCAGAAAAAACTGATTACCCTAGAGAAGTTTGTGAGCATGTACTTGCACATAAGTTACCAGATAAGGTTGAAGCTGCTTATTTACGTGGAGCCTACCTTGAAAAGCGTAAAGCATTAATGGCTGACTGGGCTGAGTTTTGTTACGCATAATCAGAATTCAGGAGAAACCCAATACTTCTCCCATTTAAGACAGAAGTATTGATAGATTGATTAGATGTATTAGTTGCGACTTGATCTGACACAGATCTCGAGAAAGAGAAAGTACCTCTAAATCTAAACACACACAAAACTCAACCCTAATAAAATTAACCTAACCTACTGAAATAAAATTAATTAATATATTTTATTCAAAACAACTTTGTTGTAAATAGCATAATTAGTTCGTATTTACTGGTAACCAACGTAAGCTTTCACTCATTGATATTTCACCCCTAAATTTGCAAGTTCTAAATATTTTTCAGGAATGTAGGATAAAATCTTTCCATCAATATACGCAATCCAAAATTCTGGTATTGGACAATCACGTTCATCATAAAAACCATTTGTTTCTTCATATGTTAAACAATCATGCATGGAACTTGAAATATTAAATTCTAAGATTTTTCCTCTAGGGTCAAATATAAAATTTTTTTCATTGATTTTATATTGGGAAAAACAAATTGAATAATCTCACTATAGTTTTACTCTTCAATAAAATTCTGATCCCTAAATATTTTCAGATTACAAAACAACCATAATTATTTGATTTTTATTTAATTCACAAGATGATAGGCAGATTGGATATGCATATGCAGAACTAATGAGAAGATACGGTACTTTGTATATCAGCCCATTTGCTTAGACTGATATACAATCCCTTCTGCATCATCTCTTCTCAAATACAACATTATAAACCGATAATAAGGGTTAAAATTTAAAGGTTAGCCCTGCTGTCATAGTACGACCTGGTGCGGGCATACTCACACGAGCCATCGGGTCGATATAATATTGGTTGGTTAAGTTAATAATATTAAAATCTACCCGCATATTAGAATTCACTTGATAATTCGCATAAGCATCCAAGACTAAAATCGGATTCCAATAATATGCACGGTTAAATGCCCAACCCATTGCATCAAATTGCGATTCACTGTCATTTTTAGCTTCGCTGTGGTAAACCGCACGTGCACCTAACTTAAGTTTGTCATTGAATAAGCGTGTACCTAAATCCAAATTAATGGAGTACTTGGGTTGTAATGCTGTACGTGCAAAAGTCAGAGGAAAACCACCATCAACACACGCTGAAATACGGTTATAAATTGGGTCCAGCATAGATGCATAATCAGCATCACAGATTTCTTGATTGAGACGATAAGTTGCCCCCAAACTTCCAAAATATTTACCGCTATCTAAGCGCGATACAATTTCAATACCTGATAATTTTTTCTCAGCGAATTGCACAATATTAAAGTTGTAATCACGATCAATAAAATTATCTATTCTGTTATTAAAATAATTGATTTTAAAATCCGCATAATTCAGGTTTTCAAACCATGAGAAACTTCTTAAATTATGTACATAGCCTATTTCCCAGTTATAAGCATGCTCAGGACTATTGGCAACACCTGTTGAACGTTTATTTGAACCAGCTAAAGCAAGAGATGATTCAAATACACTTGGAAAACGTACAAACTCACTATAGCGCGCGTAAAGTCTCGCATCATCACTTAAATTCGCGGTTACACCTAAATATGGTACCCAATCATGATTTTTCTGTTTTTCAGGCTGTGCCCACTTATCTACAACTGTACTTTCTGGTGCAATCACGGATGACATATTATTATTAAAAATATATTTCGCTATTGTATTATTCGTACCTTGTGCATTTTCAACTACTTCATTCGGATCAATAGTTCCGTTCAGGAATGGGTTATTTGCAGCAAAGCCTTTATGTGAACCATTATAAGGAATGATTAAATAACGAATTGCAGGATCATTTAGATCAGGCGTTGTTTGGTTCGTCCATCGGGTGTATAGATATCCATCCGTATTTCGTAATCCATCAATCACTTCATTAGCAGCTGACTCTGGTGTTGGATAAAGTTCAAGATAGTCTGAAAGGATATCACCAACTTCAGGGTATTCCTGCATAAAGTTAGTTGACCAATTAATCACATCTTGTCGTTGTTTAATTGCATTATTACGTATCTCATCAATATCAGCATCAGACATAAGTTCTTGATAATATTGCAACATCCCTGTGACAGCAGGTTGTATCGCCCAATTTGGATCTTGCTTAGCACGGCCTTGAGCAAGTTTGTTATCGGATGCCCAATAATCACTATAACGTGTACCCGCATTAACACTCAGCCATGACGTAGGACGCCAATCAAAATTAAAATTTACATTCCACTGTTGACGTGAACCTGACCTTGGCCCCATATGTCCTACACCCCATGTATATTCATACGCAGGATGTCCATCAGATTGATCCCATTGATCGAGTTTCTCTTTGGTAAAATCACCTGATAACGTGAAATCAAGATCAGGATGAAGATTAAATTTATTACTTAAATTAAAACCTATACGTCTGTGATCAGTTAGTTGTAGTGCACGGGCCAAAATATTAAAACGCCCATCATCGTTGGATAATTTTTCAGGTGCTGTATTTGGAACATTAAAGCAGGGATGTGTCGTACTTTTTAATACATGACAAATGGTGTAATTCTCCCAAGCTGAGTCAATTGCCACATTATCCCAACTCACGCCAATCCCATAAATTGCATCGCCATTTTGATGACGTGCAGTATCATTTTGTGTGAGCCATGCACCTGCTTTAAAGTCAATCAATGGATTATCAGGATTCCAAGCGTAATTTAATGTCCAAGCATCCTGTTTTACTTCACTGTAGGGATTTTGAATCTGACTGATTCTGCTCCCATCACTTCGACTGACAGCTTCAGCTACTGCCCAAGGCACACTTTCACCAAAAGTCAGTTCATTACGCATAAAACTGGCATTTAAAGTATGATCATCATTAATACGCCATGTACCTTTAAGTAAACTTGACTCTTGCTCACTCGATGTATTGATTACCTCATCTCCAGGAAGATAAAACTTGGCAAGGTAAGATACACTTGGCTGTCCATTTCCTAGTTCCAAATTTTTTTGCTTTATGGCATCTTCTTGCCATGTATCTATCTGATATTTTGAACTATTATTCTTACCACTGTAGTAGTTACCACGCTTGCGATAACTATATGCACCAAGTAAATCAAACTGCTCTTGCTTCGTTGCCATAGCAATCCGATATGCTAACGCATCGCCATTAAAGTCATTTCCACTGTCTCCAATACGTGGTGCTTTAGACATTCCCGGTGCACTTAATGACCCTCGAGACCCTCTGTTAGCAACTGCTCCAGGAATATCTCGATAATCCTTCCCAAAATAATTCAGAGCTGTTTCATCTGGAGCGATAGAGTTGGTGGATGTATCAGTTTTGAGTTCGATCCCAAAATTCTCACCAGGCCGGACAATATCATCCACTTGTAATGTCTTCACTTGGACACTACCACCTATTCCACTTATAGGCGAGGACATGGATGTACCTTTCTCAACGAGAATACTACTGACCATATTCGGGTCAATATAGTTACGGTTGGCTACCCCTGAAGATCCCATCCACACCGACGTTGACTGTTCCGCTCCGTCAATCGTAAGAGGTACACGCCCTTCCCCTTGGACTCCACGAATGTTAGGATCAATTGATCCTGAATTACGACTATCACCTGTATAAACACCATTTAGACCTTTAAATAAATCACCTGATGAGGTGATTTGATATCGTTCTACTTCTTCTTTACTAGCATAGACGTTTGATATATCTTTGCTGAACATCTCATCTTTACTTTGCTGATGCGGATCTTGCTCAGCTGTCAAAGTAATGGTACTCAACCTCAATATTTTTTCATTGTCAGATACAGGATTAGCCGTTTCGTTATCGTTATTTGCATATGCTAGATGGCTAAATGATAATGCCATGATGGCAATATTAATGCTTTTAGCCAGTGCATGCCGACGAAATAAATCAGATTGAATCATTCTATTCCCCGATAAATCAATAGTTTCTCCATTTTTGAACTTACAAAAATAGATTGCTTGGTTGAGGAAAAGTATGCCCTTAAATGAGAAACATTATTATTTAATTAAATATGCGAAATTCATTTTTAACTATGCAAAATGAATTTTGAAACTATTAAATCTTAGATTGGCATTGGAAGTACTACAGTTCACTATTCGGATAAATCAATCATTCCATCTATAGACAAAGTATCAAACTGTACTATTCAATTTCAGAATCAGACTTTATGACTAAACATTGCTTTCGGTGATTTTCCATAGAATCGAGTAAAAGCAACTGTAAAATTATTAGGATATTTATAGCCAACTTGCCAAGCAACCTGAGCCACTTGTAAACCAGAATCCAATAATGCCAATGCTTTACGCATACGAATTTCTAATAAATACTCTGTCGGGTTAATGCCATAGAGTTTAATAAAACTCACTTTAAATTTATGCACATTCATTCCAACCAAATTCGAAATAACATTTATTGTTAAACCTTGATCAATTTGATTGATCATCATGGTCTTTGCTTTTTCGATATTTTGAATATCTTTATAATTCAAGCCATTGTCATCAAAACTTTGTGGTTGTGGTGCAATGTTTCCTAATTGATCAGATAAGATACTCAAAGCATGAATATGTTGTTGTAACAAATGCTGAGGATCACGACGAGCTTGTTGTAATGAATGAACCAGTGCCAAGGCGTGTACTTTACTAGTTGCAGAAATCGGATTAAAAGCAATTTGGTTAATATATTCAGGATAAAATAAAGTTTGAACTTGTTCTTCATTCAAATATTTGCTTAAAAATTGTGGGGTCATGATTAAGCGTAATTGTGCTACGGTTTCCTGTTGTTGATAATGCCGAATACCTTCTACACTCGTAAAAGTATTAATCGTAATATGACCTGCCTGAAAATTTATATTTTCAGTATTTTGACTCTGATATTCTGAATGACCTTGTAAACCCACAGTCAATACCATTACAGGTTGCTGATGGGTTGATTGTGTCTCTTCTAAAAGTTGATACTTCGGACAATAGTGCAATTGGTTAATTTGCAAACCTTCTTCAATTTGCAAAGCATCTACATAACAATGCCCAAGATCCTCTGAAAGGCATATTCTTTTTTGCTTCGCTGATACTATGTCAATAAAACGAGTTTCATCTAAGCCAAGACGATGTAATCCGTATTTCATAGCTGAAAACCTATATTGATAAACGAATGAACTTTTGCATAGTTTTTTCCACACTTTTCATATTAAAAATAATACTCATTCTCATTTAATAAGGCATCATAAATCTTATTTAAACAATATGTCTAGCACAGGCTGTCATTTTGTTGCCGAACTTGAGTAATGAGTCATTCAATGAAATCATCTATTAACCAACTTATTCAAAAACTTACAGAAGAAAATCCTTTGCAGCCTTTTTGGAGTAATCTCCTCGCACAGATTCAGGCACAGGCTTTACAGGTCGCCTTACAGAAAAATCTTTTTGATCATTTGACAGAATTTACTAATAGCCAACAGCTAGCAACAAGCCTTTATCTTCATTTTGAAAACTTCACCTTTTTTTTACAACTTTTGTCCAGTATGCAGTTACTTGAAACAAGACAAGTTAGTTCAGAACAGACGACTGAATATCGCAATACTGATGTCTCAACACGCTATTTTTGCTCCAATAGCCCAGAATATTGTGGCGATGCCTTTAAATTCAGGCATCAAATCGTAGCAAGTGTTGTCTCACAACTTTCTGATTTTTTATCACAAGATTTTGAACGTAAAAAAATTGCTCAAACAAATATTGCACAAGCTTGGGCCAAAGCAGCCCAACTACAGATCGCACAGGAACAAAAAGCCATCAGTGTGGCAATTGCAAATACATTAGCAAACTTAGTTATTGAGTTTAGGACAGCCGAGCAGTTCTTAGATATTGGCGGTGGAGCTGGATTAATCTCTAGGCATTTTGCCAGTTTATTTCCCGAGCTTCATTGTACCTTATTAGAATTTCCAGCAGTGATTCAAGCAATCCAACATGAATTAACACAGACTGAAATAAATCAGCAATTACACTTTATTGCTGCGGATATCCAAAATGTAGATCTGAATAAAAGCTACGACATTATTTGGTGTTCATCGGTTTTACATTTTGTCGATGATTATCAACTGACCTTGAAGAAAATATATGACGCACTCAACGTTGGTGGTGTGCTTATCTGTGCCCATTCAGAAATAGATCCCCTTAATTTAGACCCACAAGTACAAAGCTATTATTTCAATATGCGTGTACAGGGCAATTTTGTACCACACAAAGGGGAAATTGCGGCAACACTCGTAGAATTGGGCTGTTCTAATATTCAAACCATCGATGCAGTGCAATTTCCAGTTGCACCACTTAATGTCATTATTGCAAGGAAATAAAAATGAAACAGCGAAATTTTGCATGGCAGTTTGCCTTCGGCTGGATGAATTTTGCCTTTGCTGTGCCTAGTATTTACTTGATGCTAGGTATGCCACTAATCATGCGACAGCATGGCTGGTCAGGTACAGAAATTGGTTTGTTCCAATTGGCTGCATTACCAACTATTTTAAAATTCTTATTTGCATTACCAGTGCAAAAAATCAATCTGGGTAATGGGCATTTTGTATCATGGTTATGGGGCCTTTCAGTTCCTTTAGTTGCCCTACTTATATGGCTGTCCACTCAAAATATGATTAATCAGCCTATACAATTATTTATTTTTACCTTTGTAATGAGTATGCTTTTGACATGGTTGGATATCCCACTCAATGCCCTAGCTGTGCAATTTTTCTCACGTACCCAACAGATTCATGCTGGCAGTATTCGCTCTGCTGCTTTGTTTTTAGGTGCAATTGTCGGCGGTGGTATTATGGTGTTACTGCATAGTCACTATGGCTGGCAATTACCCCTTGTTATTATAGCAATATTCATTTTAATCGGTTTGATTCCATTTGCATATTTAAGAAAACATGCACAGCTCAGTTTAATAACAACAGATCGCTCGACGACTTTATATAACGTTATTCAAGATTGGAAAGAATTCTTTCAACAGCCTTATATCAAATCTTGGATGGCATTGCTCATATTGGGCTTTCCATTTATTGGTGCTGTCTGGCTGTATCTTAAACCTATGCTGTTAGATTATGGTCTGTCCGTACAAAATGTTGCTTTTTGGGTGGGCATAATCGGCGGTATTGTTGGCGCAGTCTCTAGTTTAATTGCAGGTATTTTGGCACAGCACGTAGGGATCGCAAAAACCTTAAACCTGTATTTATCTATTTCAATTCTCGCCATTCTATTGCTTGCCTTTAGTCTTTGGTTAAAACTTTCTCCAGCTTGGTTGATTGCTTGGGCTTTGTGTGTTGGCATAGGTATGGGTGGTGTTTCTGCATTATTATTTGGTCTTACATTTTTATTTACACGTAGCACACATAATGCAATAGATTACGGACTACAAACCACATTATTCACCATCAGCAGAATCGGCGTTCCTATCTTGGCGGGTATGTTACTTGATTATTATGGTTATTTTACGATGCTATGCTTACTCTCTTTTGGAATCATGATAGCTTTAGTTATGAGTTTGAAAGCACAGCCTGCCATTGAAATGAAGCAAAACGGGTGAATCAATATTTTGAGTGCTTTATTGCACGAATCTATCATTATCTTTTATGAAGTCCTAAGGCTTTGTTACACAAAGATTTCTATAAAGGCTTATTGATCTGAGAATTATAGGACCCAATAAGCTTTGATTGGCAGGTTTATGCAGCAAAGCCTTATTGAATTAAAATTTGATTGTTAATGCACTTCGTCTGAGAATCTAAGATATTAAATCATTATTAAAATAAGCTACATAAAATTAAATCCCTACCAAAATAGGTAAAGGTCTTTTACAAATGGTTTGCATAGAATCTTTCAAATGAAAGTTTCCTGCAATTTCAACACACATCAGAATTTGGTGAAATAAGAATCCGACTTAATTATGAATCGGATTCTGTACATCAATGGTTATGGTTTCAATAAAACCTTACCTTTTTTACCTTGTTTCAGACTCGCTAGACTTGCATCTTTAATTTCATCCAATGAATAAATCGCTTCAACAGGCAGTTTCAGCTTATTGTTTAACACACCTTGAATAAGTTCAGTGATGAGCCGTTTTTTATCGTCACTTGACAGATCACGGCTGACTTTAGAACCCCAAAAACCTTTAACCACAACTTGTTTAAAAATCATATCGCCTGATGGAATTTGCATTGGTTCGCCTTTCATTGTGCCGAATGAAACCAATGTGCCATTTTCTCCAAGCAATTCAACAAGATCTGTACTTGCTGTTCCACCAATAGAATCTACGGCTGCAATAATAGGTTGATCATTAACAATGGCTTTAACTTTTTCTTTCCAATCCACCTGTTCGGTTGAAACTACATGCTGAATGCCTAATTCTTTCAATTCTGCAATTGCAGTATCACGGCGTACTAAACTAATTGAATGAATACCATGCGCTTCGGCAAGCATTGCTAAAGTTTTACCGACTGCACCACTTGCAGCATTTTGAATCAGCCAATCACCTAATTTTACTTGTAAAAACTCTAAAAGCATTGCTGAGCTTAATGGCATCGCAATCAATTGTGCTGCAATTTCATCCGAAATAGCATCTGGCAATGGAATCACTGATCCGGCAGGAGCAATAAAATATTCCGCCCACGTGCCATGCACCGATGCAACAGCAATACGTTGTCCAACGTGGATATGAGAAACATTTGCACCAACCGCATCAATTGTTCCGACTGCTTCACTTCCACCAATTGCAGGGAAAGTGGGTTTATAGCCATAACGACCACGGACTGTCCAAATATCATGGTTATGAATAGGCGATAAAATCGTTTTAATGCGGACTTCATCGGCAGCAGGTTCAGGTATAGGCTGATCTTGTGGACTGAGTACGATTTCAGGCTCGCCAAATTCTGTATGTACAACGGCTTTCATTTTTGTACTCCATTTTTAAACAACAGTTGTATGTAAACGGACGTCTACATTGCCACGTGTAGCATTTGAATATGGGCAAGTTTTATGGGTTGCTACTACTAATTTTTCAGCATCTTCTTGAGATAGTCCTGCAATTTCTACATAAAGATCAATGTCTAATGCATAACCACCTGAACTTAAAATACCAATGCCAACTTCAACCGAAGTTTTGCTTGATGAATATTCTAATTCAAGCTGTTTTGCTGCAAAGGGTAAAGCATTATCAAAACAAGCTGCATACCCCAAAGCAAAAAGTTGCTCAGGGTTTGCACCTTCTTTACCTGAACCTGGAACAGCTAAATCTAAAGCCAAAGTTCCATCATCAAGTTGAGTATGCCCTGCACGACCACCTGTTGCTGTTGCACGTGTTTTATAAAAAATTTTCATTGTCTAAGCTCCAATATATTTTTAAATTAACATTAAGACTATTAAGATTGATTAAGCATAGCTTGTGTGGCTGCAAATTTTCCCGCATATGGCGCACGTAAGCGTTGGTTCGATTCCCCATTTGCACTTTGAATCACGACTGCTTTGGCATGACTAAAACGTCTAAACCCATGAATCCCGTGATATGCACCGATACCCGAAGCCCCAACGCCACCAAACGGTAAAGTATCAATGACAACATGTGTCATCACATCGTTGATGACTAGACCACCCGAGATAGTTTTTTCTGCAAAATATTGTTGTTGATCAGCACGATCATCAAAATAATAAGCTGCTAATGGGCGTGGATGTGCATTGATATAAGCAATGGCATCATCAACAGACTGGAGATTTTTAATTGGAAGTAATGGCCCAAAGATTTCTTCTTGCATCATCAGCATGTCATCAGTCACGCCAAAAACCAGCATTGGTACAATCTTACGTGTAGTTTGATCACTGATTTTAGACTCTTGCCCAAGTGCTACTAGCGTTGCGCCTTTTGCTTTGGCATCCTCAAGTAAATGCTGTAAACGTGCAAAATGTTTATCGCTAATGATTGAGGTAAAATCATCATTAGCAAAGAAACGTGCGCCGTAAATATCTTGTATAAAGCTTTGTGCATGCTCGATAAATGCGGTATTGAATACTTCAGGCATCATCACATAGTCAGGCGAAATACAAATTTGCCCTGCATTAAATGTTTTAACTGTCAGTACACGTTCTACCGCAGTTTTTATATCAAAATGCTCAGTTAAAACAACAGGCGATTTACCACCAAGTTCTAAAGTGACAGGAACTAAATTTTCTGCAGCAGCACGCATCACGTGTTTACCGACATTGGTACTGCCAGTAAAAATCAAATGATCAAAAGCTAAGGTGCTGAATGATGCACCAACATCTGCATTGCCAGTGACGATACGTAATTCACTTGCATCAAAATACTGCGGTACAAGTTGTGCCAACAATTCACTGGTTCGTGGTGTGAGTTCCGATGGTTTTATGACTGCACGATTTCCCGCAGCAAAAACACCTGCCAACGGACCAAATGCTAAATTTAAAGGAAAATTCCACGGACTAATAATACCGACTACCCCTAAAGGCTGATATTGAATTTCTGTTTTCATGCCATCAAATGGATTACTAACAACTTCACTTTTCATCCATTCGCTTAACTGTTGTTTTGCATCGTCCAAAAGTGCGACTGATGCTAAAACATCGGTTGCCAGCCCTTGAAAATTATTACGATGTCCGAAATCTGCACTGATCGCTACTAAAAGCTGATCTTTATTTTCAAGTAATAATTTTTTAGCACGTTCAAGGCGATCAATACGTAAACCTGCGAGAGGGAAACCCTCTTGAATGTGTGCTTGACGCATTTCATCAATTATCTGATGTAGATTCTGCTGAGCCATATTTATCTCCTTGAAATATTATTTCAATAATTTCAAAAGCTCTTGTGCAACGGCTTCAGAGCTTGCAGGATTCTGTCCCGATATAAATAAACCATCTTTTACGACAAAACTTTGCCAATCTGTACCTTTGACATAATGAGCGCCCTGTGCTTTAAACTCATCTTCGAGTAAAAATGGAACAATATCAGCTAGTTGAACTGCTTCTTCTTCGCTATTTGAAAAACCTGTAATTTTTTTGCCTTGAGCAAATGGCTGCCCTTCAGGTGTTTTTACATTTTTAACAACAGCACTAGCATGGCAGACAACGCCCAGCGGTTTTTGATCCGCAATGACTTGCTCAATTACAGCAATCGCATGTTGATCATTAACTAAATCCCACAAAGGACCATGTCCGCCTGGGAAAAATACTGCATCAAATTCAGCGACATTGATCTCAGAGAGTTTTTTAGTTTGCGCTAGTTGTGCTTTTGATACTAGATCTTGCTCAAAACGTCGAGTTGTTTCAGTTTGGAAATCTGCTTCATTACTTTTAGGATCAAGCGGTGGTTGTCCACCTTTAGGAGAAGAGAGCGTAATGTTTGCGCCAGCATCTTTAAATACATAATACGGAGCAGTAAACTCTTCTAACCAAAATCCTGTTTTATGACCTGTGTGACCAAGTTGATCATGTGATGTTAATATCATTAAAATATTCATGGGCTTATTCTCCAAATTTGAAATTACGATTTACGATTTAGCATAAATTTGGTAGCTTGCATGGCTTGTTGTAAAGGCGTTTTATCTTTTTGCAATTTAGATAACAACGCTGCACCGAGCCACATTTGATAAATCACTTGGGCAACATCAGAAGCTTGAGCTTGAATATGTACCGAGCCTTCTTGAGTGCCTTGTTCTAATAAATGCGCAATTTTAGCGACAAGCCATTTTGTGCCTGCATCCATAATTAAACGCATATCTTCGGATAAATCTGAAACTTCGGCTGCAAGTTTGACAATCAAACAAGTTTCAGCCCAACCGCATTGGATATTTTCATCATAAATCCAAGCATCGAAATAGCTTAAAATTTTATCCTGTGCAGAATGGTTGTTTGACCAAAGTTGTTCCAATCGTTCCTGATAATCATTGATGTAATGTTCAAGCAATACACATCCAAAAGCTTCTTTCGATTCAAAGTGATGATAGAAAGAACCTTTGGGTACATTGCAGTTTTTTAAAATCTCTTGTAATCCGACACCTACAAATCCTTTACGCAAAACAAGATCAAAACCGCTTTCTAAGATCAGATTGCGTTTATCTTCCGATTTTTGTGCTTGGGATGGTTTCATTATATTACCTATGAATAAAAATATTAGACCGGTCGTCTATTAAATTATATAATCAGGCTTACTTTGTCAATATTTAAGTTTAAAAGGGAAAATTAATGTCTATTATTCTTCATCATTTAAATTCTTCTCGCTCATTTCGTATCTTGTGGTTACTCGAACAAATCAACCAAACTTATGAATTAAAAGGTTATATTAGAGATAAAAGTAGCAATCTTGCTCCTCAAGAGTTAAAAAATATTCACCCTTTAGGGAAGTCACCTGTGATTGAGCTTGATGGAAAAGTCATAGCCGAGTCTGGTGCGATCATAGAAATTTTGATTGAAAAATTTGCGCCACAACTTGCACCTGCCAAAAATTCAGACAGTTATCTTGACTATTTACAATGGATTCATTTTTCAGAAAGTTCAGCGATGGTTCCATATTTATTAAAAATTTTTAATTCGATTGAGTTAAAAAATGGCACGCAATTAAAATTTTTAGATCAATATGCCAATGCTGAGTTAGATAAAGTATTTTCTTATTTAGATCAAAAATTAGCAGGCAAAAGATTCTTGGTCGAGAATCGTTTAACAGGTGCTGATTTTATGATGGGCTTTGTGGTGCATGGATTAATCAATTCATTTGGCATTCGCTCAAAATATCTTAATATTGAACAATATTTAAAAAATATAGAGACTTTGGACAGCTGGCACAAAGCCATCTCGATTGAGCAAGATCTTAGTCATCAGATCAATGCTTAAGATTGCTGTAGGTGAGTTTGATCAATATCTTGCTTGAGCGTTAAAATGACTACGTAGCCAGTAATAGCTCATCAGCGATATCAGAAAAACGCTATGATGCATACAAATAAAATGCAGAATGGTCAAATGTAGCGCTATTTTTAATTTAAGGACATCATCATGATTGGGAATATTTTAATTGGACTAATTGCTGTCTTGCATGTGTATATTTTAATTCTTGAAATGTTTTTATGGGACAAACCTGCAGGTTTAAGGGCTTTTGGTAATAGCTTAGAAAAAGCAAGATTGACGAAAATTATGGCGCAAAATCAGGGTTTATATAATGGTTTCTTGGCGGCAGGTTTGTTTTGGGCTTTATTTGCTTCTGAAATATTTTCTTTGCCTTTAGCAAATTTCTTTTTAGGATGTGTTTTGATTGCAGGAATTTATGGTGGTATCACCGCAAGTAAGAAAATTATTTATATTCAATCTGTTCCTGCTTTATTGGCATTATTAATGGTGAATTTAGGCTACTAAAGTGAAGATAACTTCACTTTAGTTATTGTCATACATAGTTGCTTAAACTTTATGATTTTTTATAGCTCAATTTGCTACAAAAATAGATCACTAAGCCGATGATATATAAACGAAAGACATATGCTTTTGTCATCTACAAATTGTCGTGTAGTCTTGTGCTGTCTAATCTAATCCACAAAGCCTATGACCATTCTTAGAGTTAAACGGAATAAGGCTTTTATCATTAAATAGCAGCATCAGAATAACATTGATTCCTACCTTGGTTGCCTGTTGCTTTTGCATAGAATTGAGTATTGGAATCAAACCAAATCGAAATATTTCCTCGATTAACTAAAGCGTAATTGTAAGATGGCCAATTGATTGTGCGATAAATTTTAGGTGCAGGTTTATTCATTTTAGAATTATAGGATTGAATAAGCTTTAATTCACGGGTTTATGCAACAAGGCCTATTCACACATAAGTTACCTGATGATGTTTAAGCAACTTATTTACGTGGAACTTACCTTGAAAAGCGTAAAGGATTAATGGCTGATTAGACTAAATTTGGTGATGCATAACTATAATAGACAGCATAAAACCAATACTTCTACCATTTAAGGCAGAAGTATTGGTAGATTCATTTAGATTAGCGATTAAAAGATCATTGACAAAAAATGGAATTACACAAAATAATTTATAGCCTCTAACGTCAGTACTGTTTTTGTTTTAAAATACGTTTAATTTTCTGTTTAAATTCCTGCTTAGCCCAAGGTTTATCAATTGATTTCAACAAAGCATCTCTAAGAAAATCACTAATAATAATCGGTTTTTTTTCAATCCAATTTAATGCTAAATTTGGCCAATATATACTTACACTTTCTATTAAGGCGTAATTTAAAACCTCTATTTTATTTTCGAGATTTAATAGATCAAAATCTTCATTTTGACCTTGCTGTTCAAGCATTAATAACCCCTTTCTAACATCTATAAGACTATTTTCCATAAAATTTACCTTAAAGTTATTTAGACCAACTTTCATGTTCTAGTTTGATACCTTTCGAAGCCATAAATAGGCAGACAAACATTCATCACTCTTTTAAAAAATTTTATATTTACTTTGATTCTAAACTTCCAGTGACTTAGCAACCACAATATCCATGACAAAAAATCATTAGAACGTGAAAATAAATCCATTGAGCAAACTACAGCATCTCACTATCCTTTTAATTCTATTTATTTGACTAGAAAAGGAATTCAGGATGAACAGTTGGAATTATTCTAATGCTAGAGCTCAATTATCGGCGTTGATGGATCAGGCAGCTGCAGGCTACCCTGTAGAAATTACACGTAGAGGTCGAGAACCAGCAGTAATCATTAGTAAATCATCTTATGACGCTTACAAAAAAGCTGAATTTGATACTGCTTATCTCAGAAAAACGGTATCGAATGAAAAAATTTAATGAAGCTAAATCTTTCCTCTTATCAAATAGGTTCTATATTTGCATTTCTATCCGCATTCTTATTTAGTACTAAAGCCATTTTTATTAAACAAGCATATGCAATCTCACCAGCCTTAGATGCAACCACACTGATGATGATTAGAATGGTCAGCGCTTTACCATTCTTTCTAATGCTGTGTTGGTTTGGACGACATCAGTACAGTGAAGTAAAAATTAAAGATTGGCTACTAGTCATTCTTACAGGTGCTTTAGGTTATTACATCTCAAGTTGGCTTGATTTTTTTGGCCTCATGTTCATTAGTGCATCTTTAGAGCGAATCATTCTGTTTTTATATCCTACGTTAACAGTCATTGCTTCCAGTATTATTTTCAAACAAAAGCTTAACTCCAAAGTTATTATCGCCTTGATTTTAAGCTATGGCGGAACAGTTTTGGTAATGCTACAAGAGCAAAAAAATTTAATTGAACAACATAACTTTTGGTTAGGTTCTAGTCTTGTATTTGCCAGTGCTGTCGCATTTGCATGTTATTTACTCCTCACACCGCCACTCATTAAGAAATTTGGATCATTAAATTTAACAGGACTATCTTTATCTATTGCCTGCTGCTGTATTTTTATCCATTATTTTTTAATAACACCTGAGCCTCTTATCTTCCTAACTGAGCTTCCTCATCGCATTGTTTTGTATGGAATAGGACTGGGAATATTTGCTACTGTTTTACCCACTATTTTACTTATACTTAGCATTGAGTATTTAGGTGCTTCTCAATCCTCCATCATTTCATCCGTTGGCCCAGTCTTAACCATTTTTTTAGCCATATTATTTTTAAATGAACACTTAAATTTAATACAATGGATTGGTTGTATACTCAACATAGTAGGAGTGATGATGATCACTTTTTCTAAAAATAAACTCAGCTTCTAATAAAAATACGTATCTATAATAAAAACTCATCGATATATGAAAAATTATCATGCGAATAAAACTTCTCAATAGCCTAGTAAAAAATTATTATTAACATTATTTAGATCAGACACCCCTTATGAACCGTCAGATTGCAACTAGCATAGGTATTTTAGCTCTCTTATTGTGGTCTACCTTAGTCGGTTTATTACGCCTATCAACTGAAACCTTTGGTCCTATCTATACAGTAACCTACGTCTATACCCTAAGCGCTATAATTCTGTATTTCTCTTACGGATTGCCTGATTTTAAAAAAGTTTCTAAAAAATTTTTATACATTTCTAGTCTACTCTTCGTTATTTTTGAATTGTGTTTCGCATTCTCAATTACGTTAGCTCAGTCATCTGAAAAATCGATTGAAATGAATATTATTTTTAGTTTATGGCCTACATTAATCATTTTAATGCTCGCATTTTTAAAAGAAGAAAAAGTAAATTTTCTGACCATAATAGGCGTACTTGTTAGCTTCTCAGGCATCGTGATGATTAATTATCATCCGAATCTTAATTTTATTGATAACTTTTATAAAAATCCAATCAGTTATTTACTGATATTTTTAGCATCATTACTTTGGGCTATATATTGTATTTATACCAAAAAGCATAGTAATGGCACGAATGCGGTTTCTTTGTATTTTATTTTAACGGCGATTGCCTTATGGATTCTCACATTATCAACCCAAGGCATTAATTTTCCGCATGTCAGCGCTATGACAAGTTATCTCTTCATCTTAATTAATGCTTTCTTTTTTGCAATGGGATATTTAGCATGGAATGTTGGAATCATTAAAGGGAATATGCCTATTTTAGTGATGCTTTCCTATTTTTCACCAATGCTCTCATCAGCATTCTCGGTTATTGTTTTACATTCAAGCTTATCTACAAACTTTTGGTATGGTGCAGTTACTGTAACCATCGGATCAATAATCTGCTGGCTTTCAATTCGTAAAAATCAAGTTCAACAAACAAAACTAGCCACCTAATCTTAAATAAAAAGCCAAAGAAATTCTTTGGCTTTTTATTTACTAAGCCTTATCAATCAATTTAGTAATTCCGTTCACAATCATATCGACTGCAATAGTTCCAATTAATAACGCTGCAAGCCGCCCGACAATATCAAAATAACGATCAATATATTTCGCATGACTAGACTTTAAATGGTCATGTGACAGTTTCATGATGATCAGCACACTACATGTTAAAAATAATGTGAATGCGATAATCAGTGCAGCTTTGCCAATCGACATGCTCATACCTGTGACTACCGCTGCACTAATTGTTCCAGGCCCAATCATAAAGGGCATCGCTACTGTTCCAGCAAGGTGCTCAGGGGCTCCTCGCATTTCTCCGATGGTATCCGCTCCTTGAAAGACGTATCGATAGCCAATCACTAAAAATATAAATCCCCCAAAGATTAAGAAGGATTCAAACCGTACATTTAAATATTGACTAAAAATTGCTTCTCCACCCCATGCAAAAAGTAGAAATACGACATATGCAATTAGGCTACCTTGTATGAGCGCTCGATTAAATACTCTAGTCTCTGTATGCCTAATTAACCCAATCATGTAGATGCTCATGAGAAATGGATTTAACAAAGAGAAGAATAAAATAAAGGTCGTTAAATATGGTGATGTCATTATTGGATATCCTTAAAAAAAATTCAGGAAGTCATTAACTTCCTGAAAAATCTAAAAATCATGTAGCTGCTCTAGGTCTTAAAAACAGTTGGTGATTTTCTAAAAGCTATAAACCAACATGACATTCAAAAGCTTGTTCCACTTTCCATCATCACCTGCAGCCAAGGAAGTACCTGTTCCGCCTACAAATGGGTCATTCTTACTCATTAAGTATTCGGTATATAACGTGACGTTTTTATAATCTAATGCGACACCAACAATATTTCGCTGAGAGTCATCAAAACCCTGCTCTTTTTTATTAAAGCCGCTGAACACCACATATGGGGTCACGTTGAGGGAATCTCGGACATTCTTAAAGACATAGCTTATATCTACAGTGTAGAAGTAGCCTTTATTGGCAATATCATATTCAGCATCAAAGGAACCAAAGGTTGAACTATGTGGACTAAAAGCATCTTTATTGGTGATCGACTGCTCACCACCTGTAAGGACTACATTTAAGTTTTTATAATTAACTCGGTTGAATAGTGCCCAAGCATTTCTTGTTCCATCTGTCGAAGCCTTTTCATTTTCAATTTCTGAGTGCCAGTAACTCCCACCTAAAGAGACTTTCAAGTTATCTGTAGTTAAAAATTTCAGTTCTTGGTCTACACGAGCCATCCACATGTTTTTTTCATTTAAATCTGTTTTAAGTGGGTCTGAAGAGGTAACCACATTGGCTGTATAACGTGCAGCATCCTTACTTTCTCCGTGATAATTCCCACCATCTGTAGCAAAGTAAGCTAAGTCTATTTTGGTTGCTGACGGTAACTCAAAATGATAATTCACACCCAAATCTAATGCGTCCTGAAGTCCCATGGTATTGTTGATGCTTGCATAAAAACTGCTATCCCAATAGCGCCCTGGCCCAAATGGAATGGGTTGTAAACCAACAGTAATGTTATCTGTTGAATTGAAGCGATAACCCAAATATCCTGTGACCAACGTTGAAAAATCACAGAAAGTATCGTACTGATAGCAACGATATTCAGCTTTACCAAACCAATCTGGGGACTCGTAACCTAATCTTAAAATTGCAGCATCAAATTTTAACTTTTGATCAGATGCCGGTTCACCATAATGTTTATCTTGATAGTTAGCGCGGACTGCACCTGAGACTGTCAATGCACCCAACTCGCTTTGTGGATCACCAATAGTTACACCAGCAAAAGTAGGCATAGTCATGCCAATGCTTACTAAGCCAAATCCAATTTTTAAATACGCCTTTTTCATTTACATATCCTTGTTAAAATGAAGATTTATAGAAAGCTATTCCTGCTTCCTAATATTTTTTTCAGGCAACACTTCTCCGTTCAGAAGAAAGTCCCGAATTTAATTTTTTGTGAATTCATCGTTATAGGCCTGAGTTTGGCCTATAACGTAAAAAGATTAAATAAAAGTACTATTTGACTGGGTCTGTTTATTCCTCCAGCATTTAGGCTAAGCCGTGTAGCTCTTTCCAATTCCCAGGGTGTACCACATAACCAAATAAGGCATGCCCACCATAAATAAGTTCTGTCCCTTCAGGTATCCACAGCATTTGCCCTGGCTGCACCTCATATTTATGGCCATTCGCTGTTAACTCAAAACAGCCCTCAATCACAAAGATCACTTCGTCATAGAGTAATTTCCAAGTGACTTCCGCACCTTCCCAACGCGCAAATCCAATCCCCATATTTGGTGAAACATCCGCCCCTACTGCTCTTGCAACATAAGCTGTCCCATCTGGAGTTTCGCCACGCAAATTAAAATCGAGTTTGGCGCTATCAACTAACTTCACTTCTTTCATGTCTTTATCCTGCTTACAATTCACTACGACTGCGCCATTTTTCAAATGCAATACGCGTTTTTACCCCAATTCCTAAAAATGGTTCTGGTGGATTTAAACTCGGCATACCTGTCACATACTGGATATCGTTTAAGGCTTCAGAGTCTGTACCCACAACTAAATCCGCCAGTAATGTTCCTGAAATAGTTCCCCATGCAGCACCGACCCCATTGTCACAAGCGCTGGCATAAACACCATCTTCCAACTGACCAAAGAAATTAGTGAAATTACGAGAAATGGCATAAACGCCACCCCAAGTATGAGTGAATGGAACATCTGCCAACTCTGGATAACGTGCTAAATATGCTTTGCGATGATCTTCTTGAATCCAGCGACGGGTTTCGTCACTCACATTCGCGCCATACTTTGGTACATGTTTATAAGTATTTCGAATTAAGATACGGCGATCAGCAGTCATGCGTAAGGTTGTTCCTGCGTGATCAGCAGGTGTAAGTCCCCAATCCAATTCACCATGATAGCGTGACATTTCGGCATCAGTTAAAGGTCGAGTCCAACTTGCGAACGTCATAACAGGTAACAGACGATTCTTTAAATAGCCGAATTCCTTAGTAAAGATACTGGTAGCCAATAACACTTTGGGTGTAGTTACGGTGCCATGATCACCCTGTAGGATCCATTGGCCATTATTTTTTCTCAAACTTCGAACGGGAGATTGTTCTAATAGTTCAATATTTTCAGGCAAATGCTCTCCCATGCCTCGGACTAAAGCAGCCGGCTGCATTAAATAAGAACCAGATGTAAAAATCGCTCGGCTGTAATAATCCGTTCCTAAAACCTTTTTCAGCTCCTCTTTTTCCACCCAGCGAAACGGCTCCCCGAGATCTTTCATCAAGTGTTCAAAATGATTGAGGTGTGCTTCACCTCTCTCACCGATAGCCCCTTGATATTTACCTGCAGCAGACCACTGGCATTCAATATTGTGTTTTTCTACCAAACCTTGTAATTGTGAAATTGCAGCTCGGTTCAAACTTAATAGCTTTTGCTTATGCGCTGGATCTGGATGACCTAATGCAAATTTATGCGGTAGATCAATCACAAACCCTGAGTTTCGACCAGATGCACCTTCTGCAACACGTTGTGCATCAATTAGAATAATACGCGCATTTGGTTTTAACTCTGCGAGTCTACGCGCTGCCGCTAATCCAGCAAAACCCGCACCTATAATTGTATATTCAGCTTTTTGTGCACCGACCAGCTTCTTAGCTGGTACCGTTGGTGGTAAAGCTGCATACCAACCACAAGTATTATCATCATTCGGTAAAGCAATCATCGTGTTCTTCCTTAAACTATTGATGGTTGATGGGAATTCAGTTTTGCAAGCCATTGACTACGAGTTTGTTGCAACTGACGTCCCAATAAAGCAAAGCCTGTTAATTTACCTGTAGCATCATAAAAACCGGCACTCCACTCACCATCATGCTGTTCAACATGCCATTTTCCATCACCCAATGCTGGTAGTAGCGAAAGCGGTAAAATTGGCGTTTTTACAATCACAGGGCTTTCTTGTAATTGAGTCTTTTGAGTTTTACCTAATAAGTTATCTGTTAAAGCTGGAAGTGCTTGATTAATAGGGCTAATGTAAGGCATCCATTGACCGTCTACTTCTGCACAGTCACCTAAAGCAAAAATAGACGCATCATTGGTACGGTGATCTAAGCTTGTACATATACCGCGTGCTGTATTTAAACCTGCATCCTGCGCCAAAGTAATATTTGGACGTAAACCCACCGCACTTAGGATTAAGTCCGTCTCAAGTAACTGTCCATCTTGTAATTGAACTTGATAACGATCATTTACCTTCTGAATTGACTGAATACTGTTCTGTAATTTCCATTCAACCCCGATTCGGCTAAGTGCATTTTGTAAAGCATGACCTAACTCTTCGGGAATTAGACGTCCCATTACCGATTGACCTAAGCCGACCACTGTCACCTTAATGCCATGAGCAGCGAGGTCATTAGCAAATTCACATCCGATTAATCCATCACCTAAAATAGTGACGTGTTGCTTACCGGCTAACTTCTCACGAAAGAGACGGTAATCGGCTAAATCATTAACGCTATAAACATCAGAAGTATCACCCTGAATTGGAACAACTATCGGGCTTGCTCCAGTTGCTAATACCAAACGGCCATATGGATATTCACCAATTGAGGTTTGGATTTTTTTATTAATGCGATCAATCTGCTTAACCTGAGTATGTACATAGATACGAATGTTTAAACGCTGTTCCCAACTTAAAGCCGTCTCTCGTACCAAACTTTCCCCGTCTTTACCTAATGCCAAAGCATTCGACAAAGAGGGTTTGCTATAAATTGCACCATCATCTGCAGTAAATAAGGTAATAGACACATCTTTGGATTGGTTACGTAATGCTGAAGCCAACTGATAGCCTGCATGACCACTTCCAATAATCACGATAGGTTCAATCACATTCACACTAGCTGGTGCTGGCTCTTCAAGAGCAACATCTGTGATATCAAGCATTTCAAAGTCAGCTTTACCTACCTGACATTCAGGACACATCCAATCCTCTGGAATATCTTCCCATTTTGTGCCCGGAGCAATTCCATCGTCAGGCCAGCCTTTCGCTTCATCGTAAATCCAGCCACAGACAATACATAACCACTTTCTCATCGTGTCTACTTCCCTTTTCTACTATTTACACGTTATGTTGCAAACGAATTCCAATATTGCGTGTTTGAACATAACTAAAGATGGCTTCCTGCCCTTTTTCACGACCAAACCCAGATAATCCGACACCACCAAATGGAGTTTCAATACCACCTGCAAACCATTCATTGATAAAGACTTGCCCAGCAACTAAACGATTCGCTACTCGTAACGTTTGATTCAGATTTTCACCAAAGACACCCGCGACCAAACCAAAGTCTGTACCATTCGCAATGGCAACAGCTTCATCTTCAGTCTCAAATGGCATAATCACCATTACAGGACCAAAAACTTCTTGTTGTGCAATCGACATCTCTGGAGTGGCTTCAATAATTGTCGGTAGAACAAAATAGCCTGATAAATCTGGTGCGTATCCACCAGTAAGAATGTTGGCACCTTCTTGTCGTGCTTTTTCAATCATCGCTAAGATTTGTTGTTGCTGTTCATGTGATACAACTGGAGTAAGTTCAGCATTATTTTCACCAACCCCCACAGTCAGACTCTCAGCCAAAGCAACCACTGCCGTTTTTACCTCTTCAAAACGACTACGGTGCACAAGTAAACGCGACATTGCTGAACACACTTGACCTGAATTGTAGAAAATCCCAACTTTTACGCTACGCAATAATTGATCAAGATCAACATCAGCAAAGGCAATTGCTGCTGATTTTCCACCCAATTCCATCACTGATGGTGTCGCACGCTCAGCTGCATCTCTTAAAATACGCTGACCCGTCGGCACAGAACCCGTAAATACAATTTGATTGGTGTATTGGTGTTTCACCAAATGGCTACCAACTTCCGACCCTTTTCCACAGAGCAAATTGATTGCACCATGCGGAAGGCCTGTTTTTTCAAGGGCTTTAAATAATAAAATCATGCCCAACGGAGATATTTCAGGTGACTTCACGACAATTGCATTACCAGCAGCTAAAGCAGGAGCTAAAGAGCGTGCACAAATTGAAACTGGAAAATTCCAAGGCACAATTTGAACTGAAACTCCCATTGGAATATAAGATGTAAAATCGATGTAATCCTTGCCTAATGGCACAGAGATTCCTTCAATTTTATCGGCCATTCCTGCGTAGTACTCAAAGTAACGCGCGGCTTCATCAAATTCTTCTCGTGCTGTTTCCAAGTTTTTACCATTTTCACGGCAAAGGATTAATGCACCCTCAGCAGCCATCTCACGTATAGCATCTGCAGCTTTTAACAACCATGCCGTACGTTGTGCTGGACGAACATCGGTTAATGCTCCACTGCTTGCACATTGATGCGCTGCTGTCATAGCAGCATCAGCATCGTCAATACTCGCTTGAGCAACCGTAGCAAATGCTTGTGCTGTTGCTGGATTGATGACTTCCAATTGGCGAGAAGAATCTTGCCATTGACCATCAAAATAATTGAGGTAGTGTTGCATATTATGCCTCCAACGCCTTTTTAGCTTGAGTCGCTAACCATGTTTGGAAGAAGTGAGTTGGTAAATCCATTTCTGGAGAGAAAACACCTCCACCAAACCCTGGGGAATGACGACCTTTCTGCATCGTTTCAACTGCAAATACGTCTTCACTAAAAACTACTTTCCATGATTCTAAAGTTGCTTTGCGGCATTCATCATATTTAGGGTCTAGTGATTCGTCGCCCACATAATACAAACGAAGATTTTCAATCGTTTTTTCAGGTGCAACTGGGTCTAACATAATCGCAAAGGCATGGTCAGCCTGAATGCCAATGAGTGCATTTGGAAAAATAGACAGATATTCTGCTTGGCGTAATTTATCTTCTGGCCAGCTTGGGAAAATAGGTAAATGTGTCCCTGCTGTTGCTGATAAGTTGTATTTATAACTACCCTGACCTGAGAAACGCTCTTCAATCATAATGTTGTAGTGATCTTCAAGCTTTGAGTAAGTATTTAAGGCAGGGTGTACCCAAGGTAAATGGTAGGCTTCACAATAGTTTTCAACTGCAAGTTTCCAGTTACTTTCTACAGGTAGTTGAAAAGTTGAACCAATTTTACTAGTACGAATTAAATCTAAACCATTTTCACCTAAGAATTCTTTCCAACGTTCTGTGACAGGTGCAATATGATCTTCAAATGCTGGAGCATCTTCAGAAATATTAATGAATACCATGTCCATCCATATTGCTGAACGGAGTGCTTTTAAGCCATGTTTTTCACATTTAAAACGTTCATCTTTATGCTGACCAATCCCACCAACATGAGGCGTACCTTTTAAGTTACCATTTATGTCATAACTCCAAGAATGGTATTGGCAACGAATCACTCCTTCAATGGTGCCTTCTTCTTGTACCAAAATCATTCCACGGTGGCTACACACATTATGGAACACGTTCACAACACCTTCACGATTACGCATCATTACCAATGGCATACCCATAAAATTTACAGGCTTCACATAATTGTTTTTAGGTAAATCTGAGGCAAAACCAATACAAACCCAAGTTTTACTTAAAATATTGTCACGCTCAAAATTAAAATATTCATTGCTGGTATAGGCAATATTTGGCATACCACTTGATTCAGTAATCGGGTTTAAAACATTGTCCACTTGCTGAACTGTAATAAGTTGCTGGCTAACTTGACTATTCATCTGATAATCTCCATTTACTTTGAATAACGCAGTGCTCCCTGCGTTGGTATTAACTACTCGTTAGCACCATGTGCTGCTTCATGGAGATTGTGTTCAACATCCTGATGATAGACAAACGACTTTTTTGGTCGGTACACATGAGTTTTAATCATGTATTTTTTTCTGCATCGAGTTACATACTTTAAAAAAAGACTTATTACAAAAACTCACTTGGAGATGAGAATAAATGGGTTGAGCCTCCCTAAGGTATATCTCTACTCTTTTGTGATCTGCACAAACAGTTAACAGGCTGTTAGCTGCTGCAACGCATCCAAGGAGGAGTTATGCGTACTACATCAGGAGTCCTCTCCGGACTAAATCCTACTGTCTCAATTGGCGCAAAATTATTACTTTTTATTTTTATTTCTTTTTGTATTTTTCAGGAAAAACAAGCAGGTGAGTACTTTGGGCTCATTGCAAATGTTCTATTACAAAATGCAAAATGGTTTCTACTTCTTTTAGCGACATTTATATTAGGGTTCCTTATCTACTTGTGTATGAGCCGCTTTGGTCATATTCGTTTAGGTAAAGATAATGACAAGCCGGAATACAGTAATATCGCTTGGATTTCCATGCTTTTCTCATGTGGAATGGGTATTGGTCTAATGTTTTGGTCTGTTGCTGAGCCAATTAGCCATTATGCAAGTAATCCATTTACTCAAGGCCTGTCTGATGAGTCTGCCCGAATGGCTATGCAACTCACTTTCTTCCATTGGGGGTTACATCCGTGGGCATTATTTTCACTTGCAGCAGTTGCTTTAGGATATTTTGCCTACCGTAAAGATTTACCTTTTGCAATGCGATCAATTTTATACCCTCTTATTGGTGATAAGATTTATGGCCCGATTGGTAATACCGTTGATATTTTAACTATTGTTATTACTGCTTTTGGTATCTCTCAATCTCTGAGTATGGGGATTCTCGAACTCAATGTCGGTTTAAATCACTCTTTCGGTATTGCTGTTGATGTTAAAATTCAGCTGGTCATGGTATTCATTTTATGCGCCTTGGCAACTATTTCATTAATGTCAACAATCAGTAAAGGTTTTAAGATTATTGCTGAAGGCAATATGATTATTTCTTACCTTTTAGTCTTTATCATTATTTTTATTGGCTCAACTCGCTATATCTTTAATACCTTTTTTGAAGGGATTGGTGATTATCTACAGCATATTGTTGGTATGAGCTTATGGAGTGATGCACAAAAAGATACAGGTTGGCAAAACTGGTGGACAGCCTATTATTGGCCATGGTGGATGACTTGGGCACCTTTTGTTGGCTTATTTATTGCCCGCATTTCCAAAGGCCGTACTATTCGTGAAGTCATTCTCGGTTCACTTGCTGCACCGACCTTACTGACTTTTATCTGGATTGCTGCTTTTGGTGGTGCTGCGCTTAATATTGAAAAAGCCAATCATCAACCAACTGCACAGGAAATTGTAGTAAATGGAGCTCAAGCAACTACTGCTCCTATAGAAAAGACAACAGCACATCAAATGTCGATTGCCGAAGCAACCAAACAAGATCCCGCACGTGCAGTATTTGTTTTCTTTGATCATTTAACACCAAGTCATAATACTCAAGTCTTTCTCAGTGCATTACTCTGTCTATTACTGGCAATTCATGTGATTACATTGGTTAATTCTGGAACATTAGTACTGTGCTTTCTAGATTCTAATGGTGACCCGAACCCGTCCATCAAGATACGATTAATTTGGAGTATCATTATTCCATTGATTGGTGGTGGGCTCTTGTTAGCAGGAGGACTTCAGGCCATCAAAACAGCATGTGTCATCGCAGGTTTTCCAATTTCAATTTTACTCTGCCTTATGTGTATCTCACTCATTAAAAGCTTACGTCAAGACCCTCAAGCTTGGGTAATGATGCCAGATCATCTCCGCCCTGATGAATTTAAAACAAATAAGGAAATGAATGAAGATACGAAATAGTTCATAAAAATTATTATCGTCAAAATAGGGATCTTGAAGATCCCTATTTTTATAAATATTTAGATTACCCCAAACCTTTTTGACCAACCTGTCCGGGGAGCTGATCCAGCAACCAACTACGAAATTGCTTAACACTTGGAGGAATTACTCCTCTATCTGTAGGCTCTAACATACTAAAATTTGCTTCAGTTTTTAATACCGTTTCAATTGGTCGAACTAATACACCACTTTTTAAATAATCATCTACCAAAGAGCCCCACGCTAATGCAACCCCTTGCCCATTAATGGCTGCTTGTAATAACATTGGATAATTATTGATATTAACTCTATTTTTAGGTTTAACCACGGGATAGTGCACAGCTTCAAACCACTCTGTCCAAGTAATCCAATCCTTTTGTGAATCATCTAAATACAATAAACTTTTAGCAAATATATTTTCAAATTCATCATCTTTATTGAATTGTGAAAGATAACTTGGGCTACAAACAGGAAATACCTCCTCTGGAAATAAAGTAGTAACTTTCATATCAACAGGAGGGACTCGACAATAAAATAAAGCTAAATCAAAATCCATTTTATATAAATCTTGAATATTTTCTGTAGTCAATATTCTTAAATCAATTCCTTCACTTTGTTGAAAAGCAGCAATTTTAGGTAGTAACCAAAGTGCTGCCATCGCATTAGTTGTTGCGACTGTAACTTGATGTTCACCTTTCCATTTCTTTATTTCAGCAGTTGCCTGCGCAACATCTAATAATGCACTATAGATTGTTTTATAGTATTGCAATCCTGTAGGGGTTAAAAAAATATTTCTATTTGCTCGAACAAATAACTCCTTACCCAAATAATCTTCCAACTGTCGAATCTGTCGACTAATTGCACCTTGTGTAACATTCAACTCATTTGCTGCCTGAGTAAAGCTGAGGTGGCGTGCAGCTGCCTCAAATACAATAAGGCTATTCATAGGTGGCAATGGTTTGATTTTCATGGACACTCCTAATTTGTCCTGCATTTCCATTTCTGACATTAAAACGTGATTAAGTTATCATCAGTTTCAAATCTTGATCCTTACTTAAATTTACTATCCTTCTGCTTTTAAATTTGTCGTTTTACTGGAAACCCTTTTCGCAATAAAATGTCATATATAGACATTAATAAAAAGTGAGAAAAAGTATTTAATTCATGAGTTTTAATCATGGTTAACTAAGATTAGCAATTAAATTTATAAACTTTTTACGAAAGCTTTAAAAAAGTTATCTCATGTCTAGAATATTAGGAACAATTTACCTATACCTTTCTATATAGCTTTATCCCGCAATGATCAGTACTGTAATTAAAGTGTGTTGATAGTTAAGTTTTATTAAGTTCTAAGGCAACAATAATTAAGGAGCCGAAGCTCCCCATCATCAACGGTTAGCCAACTGAGACTCAATCCATTGATTGATTTCCCATGCTGACGACCCAACACGACCAACTGTGAAATTAGCCTGTTTTGGAAATATTGGCTCATATTATTTATGCTTTCCATTCCTAATATTATAAATCGTTGCACGGCTTAAGCACGTAACTTGAATCACATCTTTCAAATTGATAATTTGATTCAATAACCCCATTTAAAGACACTCTTTTTTTATTCTTTTTTTAGATTTAACCATATATATAAATACTTAGTAAAAATAATGCACAAGAATGCTGAATTAATTATTTTTTTATTGAAAAATCATCTTTTATTCTAAGTCAAATTTTGAAATTGCCCTTTCACATGAAAAAAAAAAGCTTAGTTACTTCTATTGCCATCGCCTTATTGAGTTTCTATTTGACAGGCTGTAATGATCATGACGATCAAAAAAATAACAACAATCCTATACAACAACAAAAGCCAAATGTTCTTTTTATTATGGCGGATGATTTGGGCTATTCAGACTTAGGGTCTTTTGGTGGTGAAATCCATACTCCTAATTTAGATGCATTAACCCATGAAGGACGAATACTCACTGACTATCATACAGCACCAACTTGCTCGCCTACTCGCTCTCAACTTATATCAGGGACTGATCACCATCAAGCAGGCATAGGTGCAATGGCAGAATTAACACCTGCTTCCTTAAAAGGACAGCCTGGTTATGAGGGATATCTTAACAATCGTTCTTTGTCTATTGCAGAAGTACTCCGCGATAATGGTTATCGAACTTACATTAGTGGTAAATGGCACCTCGGACTAACGCCTGAATCAAATGCGCATGCTAAAGGTTTTGATCATTCCTTTACTTTACTACAAGGTCTAGATTTACATTTTAAACAAGCACCAATACAATTTAAACGCGGCGTAACATATACTGAAGATGGTCAAAATGTACCAATTTCTAGTTTACCTGATGATTTTTTTTCTACTAATTATTATACCGATAAACTTCTAGAATACTTAGATAGCGGAAAAAGCTCAGGAAAACCGTTCTTTGCTTATGCAGCGTACACTGCACCACACTGGCCAATTCAAGCACCACAAGAATATAGCGACAAATATAAAGGTACTTATGATAGCGGTTATGATGCCATTCGTAATGCCCGAATTGCTCGTCAAAAACAATTAGGAATTATTCCTGCAAATTTCCAAGCGGCGGAGCCACTCGATTCAGCTAGTCTGCCTCAATATGTAAAATGGGCTGACCTTAATGCTGATCAAAAAGCACTAGAAGCACGCAAAATGGAAGTCTATGCCGGTATGGTTGAAAATTTAGATCACAATATTGGACGAATCATTCAATACTTAAAAGCTAATGGCCAATATGAAAACACCTTAATTTTCTTTGTTTCAGATAATGGAGCAGAAGGTTTTGTCCGTGGTTCATATGGCAGTGAATCAGGTTTTGATAATTCTTTAGCTGAGGTCGGAACATCTAAATCTTATCATTATATCGGACCACGTTGGGCTGAAGTGAGCGCTGCTCCATTCCACCTTTGGAAAGATACTGCTGGAGAAGGTGCAACTACTGCACCTGCCATAGTCAAACTGCCTAAACAGAAAAAAGCTGAAGATACCTATCATGGATTTGCATCTGTTTTAGATATTCTTCCAACAGTACTAGAATATGCCAACATTTCAGTACCTAAAGATCAATACAAAGGACGTCAAATTAATAATCCAACAGGTTATTCATGGAAATCAACACTTGAGAATAAAAGTCAAAGTATACGTCCCGCAGATTTTAGTTTTGCCGATGAACTGCATGGCAGCAAATATGCCAAACAAGGCGATTGGAAAATTGCTTTACAAGCCAATCCTAATTTAGGTACAAGTAAATGGGAACTCTATAATATTAAAAATGACCGCGGTGAAAGAAATAACTTAGCAGATGTATACCCAGATCAAGTCAGTCAATTGGTCGAGGTATATAACAAATACACCCAACAAAACGGCGTATTGGAATATAAGAATTGATGTTTAAAAATATCATTTGGATCAGTTGCAGCATGCTCTTTGCAGGCTGCAATTTTTCAAATTCCAATTCAGACAATAGCCAAACTACTGCTTTAAAATTGGGCAATATTCAGAATTGTAAACAGTATTCTGGTGTTCCTACAAATTGGTTAAAAGATAAACATGCAGGTATGGTTTGGATTGCGGCTGGTTCATTTAAGTTAGGATCTGATTTGGCCTATCCAGATGAAATCAACTTTGGAAAAAAACAAAGATCAGTTCAAGGATTTTGGATTGATCAGACAGAAGTGACGATTGCACAGTTTAAAAGGTTTATTGATTCTACTCAGTATATTACTGATGCGGAAAAGCAGAAGGAAGCAGCAGTTTTTGATCCTGATATTGAACATCCTCAACAATGGTGGCAATTAAAATCTGGTTATACATGGAAAACACCTTACGGAAAAACTGGGCCATTACCAAAGCCTGCTGAACCTGTCCGCTATGTGACGAAGAATGATGCTGAGCATTACGCAGTTTGGTTGAATCACACCCTACCTTCAGAATTAGAGTGGGAATATGCTGCGAAAGCCAACGCTTTACATGATGTTGCTCTACATGATGAACCAAAAAATGCAGTTCATCGCCCGATTGCAAATTATTGGCAAGGTGAGTTTCCTTTCGAGAATCTCAATCAAGATCAATTTAAGGATGTCGCTCCTGTCGGCTGTTTCCCTGCTAATCACTTCAAACTTTACGATATGATTGGCAATGTTTGGGAATGGACAACTTCACCTTATAACGGTCCACATGATCAACATATGGGAGATTATCAACATCTACGACATCAAAAAATCCAAGCACAAACATTTGTTATTAAAGGTGGTTCTTTCCTTTGTGCCAATAATTATTGTGCGCGATTTAGAGCAAGTAGCCGTCATCCTCAAGAGCTAGATTTAGCCACTTCACATGTAGGATTTAGAACAGTTTCTAAAGAGTAGAATTCTATGGATGGACATGTTTTAGAGAATGACATACCCTTCTAAAATCCATGGTACGTATGCTTATCGGATTGGTTGAGTTTAATCGATAAAATAAAACAGAAAGACTAAATGCTTCCCGTTTTAACATGTATTTTATTTTTATATTCATGTCATAGGTGTAGAAGTTAAAAATTAATCTTAAATCCTTCCTAATTTACCTCTAAAAATTCCCTACGAAAGTTATTCATATTTAAAAAAATTATGGCTTTTAAACGGGCCATGGATGTTGTTCAACACCTTGATTGGTGAGTCACTGACAAGTTTCACCATTGCCTACACAAATAGAACGACGTATTTGATGGTCAAATAAGTTATATTCTGTGCGTAAGTTTAGCTTAGGATCATTGAAGATCATCTGTACTGGAATAGTTCTCAGTTTCTGATTTGGTGCTTTGGCACGTAATTGTTCATCCAGCGGTGCTTGATCCAGCCGCTGTCTTTGCTCTGGATTTGGCTGGTAATGGTGAATTGATCGTTCTTTTCAAGCAGCCGCTCATCATTCTTTTCAACTACTCGACCAATGCTGATTCAACCTAGTATAGGGAGCGATTATTAAACCTTTAATTATGTCTACCTCCTATGATTGATTGTACTTTACTCAAAAAACTAAAAAGACAGATATAAAAAAATCACATGCCTTTAGGCACAAAATTAAGCAGTAATTTTTATTTTTACTCAGATTAGTAAGTTTAGGCATAATTTAAAAATAGAATGTCAAAAAGATCTATTAAAAAATATTCAGCAAATTTTAAGTGATTTCGATAACAGAGTGAGCTTTATCTAAAGTAACAGTCAGCCATAAGCAGGCTGACTGTTACAAAGATGAATCAGTTTATTCTTTATAGCTTTGCGTACTGTATTGTTCAACTGGCAATCGGGACAATACCTTTTGCCCTTTCTCACCAGATATGCTTTCTACATATTGTAAAAATGCTTCAGCATAATCTAAGCCCACATCTACACGGCGCTCACCCGTGATATTTTTAAAACTGCTGTAAAAATCCTGACCATCAGCAAGAAAATTGATAGTAATCACTTGATAGGTCTGGTTCAGATTTAAAGACTGATATTGTCCCTGTGCATTACGTACCTGCAAATTTGATACGCGCTGGCCTTTCACCTTGGTTAAATCCACATCCCATTTTAATCCGCCGGCATATGGATAACTGCCTGTATTCTTGCTGACTACAGCATCCATTGCATCTTCTAGCACAGCTTTAATTTCTTGTCCTGTTGCCTTCAATTGCACTAATGTATTTTTAAACGGCAATACTGTATAAATTTTCTCTACCGTAATATCTCCCTTAGGTAAATCCACCCTAACACCGCCTCCATTTTGGATCGAAATGTCTGCACTAAAATATTTCTTACCTTGCTGTAAAAATGCTTCTGCAACAAGTTGCTGTACATCGCCGCCATGCTGATTAATGAAATCCGCTTTATTACATACATCACCTAAACTAGAACGCGAGGTATCTTTGGTCGTTCCCGGTACACGGCGCAAGCATAAATTATCTTCTGCGATTGCAACTTTCTCTTTACCTAATAGATTTTTAGCCACTTTATAAGGTTCTAAAATAGTTAAAGCCGTGGCGTCAGGCTGTACAATACGCAATGCATTGCTATTTTCAATATCTTGCCTAATATATGAAAGTTCGGTGCTATTCAATGCTGCAACATCTTTAGCCGTCCGCTTAAAATTATCGCCAATCAATACATTGGCTTTTCCAGTACAAGCTTCAATTTTACCATTGGCATCAAAGTTTACTTTTAATTGCCCTACCACATATGCATATTGCCATGCCTGTACAGCACAGACCCGATCACCATCTTTATTTTTCAATACAGTCGGGTAGTCACCCTCTGGAGTCATACCATAGTTTTTCAGCTTTGTATCTGCCAGCAAGGTATGAGAATCACCACCGACAATGACATCCACCCCTGATAGTTTGGCTGCTAATTCTTTTTCCAATCCGTAGCCCAAATGAGACTGGACAATAATTTTATTAATACCTTGCTGTTTTAACTCATCAATATACTTTTGTGCCATAGATACTTCATCTTTAAAGAGTGTATCTTCATTTGGCCGAGAGGCATTCTTAGTTTTATTAGCAATCGTTAAGCCAATTAAGGCAATTTTTTGCCCTTCTTTTTCCATAATAGTATAAGGCTTAATAAGGTCGGTTTGGTATAATGGTGAAGTCTTGCCAAACTCCACATTCGCACTCAAAACCTGTGTTTTATTTTTACAGCTGCCCTTATCGTTTAAGAAACCAATAAACTTTTTCAAACCTGCATCAGCATTATCAAACTCATGATTTCCTAAGGTTAAGCTATCAAAACAAACGGTATTCATGAGGTCAGCTTCTGCTTCTCCTTCTTTCAAAGTAAAATAAAGATCTCCTGTAATTGCATCCCCCGAATGAATTTTTATAGGATTTTTCTCACTATTTGCCAAAGTATTCATGAGTGCAGCAACCCGCGCAAAACCGCCATTTGCGACCTGTATTTCCTCACGGTTTCCGCTAGAGGTTTCCAGCATTAATTTAGTACTTTCCTCATCCAAATGTGAATGACTGTCATTAATGTGCAGCAGGTTGATTTCTAATTGCTTACCTTGAACGACTGGTGCTGTGTTATTGTTCTCGTTATTACATCCAGCCAGCAATATACTGGAAAATAATAGGCTGTACGCAATACCCGAATGCTTATTTTTCATATCTTGATAAATCACACCTATCCCCATATATTTATATTTTAAATATTCATCATGTAGGTTCAGCGTTTAAAATTCATGACATCAATCTATTATTATTTAATCAATTTATACTAAAGACTGCTTACAAGCTGACTTATAAAGTATAGAAATACAGAGCTAGCTTTATATTGTTTCAATATCAAAATATTTAACAATTGGAATGATTATTCTGCTCACGACCCTCTGACTAAGGCAACATCCAAGCCCCCTTAAATATGAATGGACTTAAAGAAAAAGGAGAAACATAGTATTTCTCCTTTTAATCACTTTATTTATTCGGGTTCATTATTTTAAAATCAATATTCTAATCTCAAGATTTACGTCTGCGTATTATGGAACCTAAAACCAAGCCGACTAAAGACAGAATAGACCATAACCCCATGCTGCCACCACCACTCTTCCCATTATCAATATTATTTGATACAGATTCATTTAAATCTAGATCAACAATCACTGGATCATGGTCTGAAGAACGGAATGCATCATCGCTATAAAATGAAACTTTTTGCTCATCCGTTTTATATTCTTCATTATAGTCTAAAGCAGTCGGTTCATCGGCATTGATGTGCCATGCAAAAGCGCGTTTCACCATTGGATATAGACTAGCATCTGCAATCGCATGGTCTAAGTTTCCTGAACCACCGTTGCCATTAGCATCACTTGCTACACCAAAAACATAACTATATGCAGTTTTACCCTGACCAATTTTTTCATCATTAAGTAAGGCTTTATAGTTGGCTTTCTCCAATGCCAACATTGGATCTTCTTTAGCATAACTATTCATATCACCAACCAATAAATAATTTGGCTTCTCAACCTTAGTTGGATTAGTAGCAATCCACTGCATCAACTTTTGGACAGCAGTCAAACGTGTTGGGTTCCAACAACCTTGACCATCACCTTGATCAGCATCCAGTGACGTTTTATCGTCAGGACAACTACCTTTGGATTTTAAATGATTTGGTATAATCGTAAAAATTTTCCCGCCAGATAAAGCTTGGAAGCTTTGCGCCATGGTCACTCGGTTCTTTTGAGTCTGATCATCATAAACCACAGGTTCGCCCACAGGTTTTACACGCTTACTGTTATAAATAATAGCAACGGCAATTGCATCTGTACCGAGTTTTGTCATATTTGGTGGAATGACATATTTCCAATCTGCACCCAAAGCTTTTGTTAAGTACGCTACTGCACTTTTCTCACTATATCCATTGTTTGCAATTTCCATTAATCCATAAACATCTGCATCAATTACTTTTAAAGCACTGACAATTTTCTGATGCTGCTTTTTAAACTCAGATTCAGATGTTGCACCACGTTCTGTAGGAAAACCTTGTGCAATACCATTATCATAATTTAAGACATTAAAAGCAGCGACACGAACTTGCTTAGAATCTTTTGCGATAACAGTTGAATTACGTGAATTGGTTTCTTTTAAAATTTCAGGTAAGACTTTATTTTGAATAGGTTGAATACGCCATGCATTAAAGCGATATTCCAAAATTCCTTCAACATTTTTCAGTTGATAACCTGTTCTTAGTGGATTTAACGCATTGAAGTTTTGTGGCAACCACGGTGTTCTATTTTGATTGCTATAACCATCATCTAAGATAATTTTTGACAATAAATTTTGCTTTGCCAAATTTACTGCTTCAGTAGATTTGGCAGAATATAAATTGGTTGGAATATATAAACGCCCTAGGCTTAATGATAACTCACCAAATCGCCCATAATTATAATTTTCACTAACGGTTAAAGTTTGTGGAATTTTAACCAGCATGCCTTGATATCGTTTAGGTGTATGTCCATTCGTATCCACTAAAGTTGAGAATGGCAATTCTAATGGTGCTGCATTGACGAGACTTGCAGCTTGATTATTACAAGTTTGAATATTGCTGCTCAGCTGGTCAATCTGCAACTGGTTCTGATAAGACGTTAGACGGCCTTTAAGAATAACTTCCTCACCTACTTTACCGCCAGTGACTGTACTACCTGAAGGTAAATAAATAAAAATTGCACTTGTTAAATCTGCTTTGGCTTTACTATCTGGCGTTTGAATATAGAAGCCTGAAAAACCATTTTCATACCGGTAATCAGCAGTAATAACACCTCGAACCACGTACTGTTGATTTTGTGCAGCTGATTGTAAATCTGCAATTGAGGTATCCGCAGCACCGCAACTGATAGAAGTCAGTGGTGGTGCTGTTGTGCCAGCACCTAAATAATTGCTGAACGCATTTCGTTCTGACCATTTTGACCATTCACTATCTAAATCAAAACTAGTGGTTGAATCAATTGAAGTAACATCATTTTTGGTTTTAATTCTGCTTAGACTATTTTGATAACTCGTGATTGCTGTTCCCCAACCATTATTTGCTGGTTTTTCACCAACTCTACCAAAACGATCAATTGGCGTCCCTTTATATAGCAGGACTAAAGCATCATCACCATTGAATGCAAACCCTGCGACTTGATTAACTTTAGAACCAATTTCTGTCTGTAACTCTGAGCGGCCAATAATATACTTTGCTTTGCTTGCCAATGTACCTTGTAATAGAAAAGCTGCTGACTTAGTGGTTGATCCATTTGTAAATTGCTGAATTTCATAATCGGCTAAATTCACTGCACTTCCATCAGGATTATAAATTTCTAATCCTTTACGGTTAGCGGATCCATCAATGTACTGACTAAACATAAGCTGTGCATAGCTTGGAAATGAACAACCTAATAATGCCAAACTTAAGCATAAGGTCTGTGGTTTTATATTCATAATGATTTTGAACAGTTGTTAAAATTCTAAGCAGATTAATTTTTATACATGACATCACTATGAATAATTAATTAAAGTTTTAATTTCATTGGTAAAAAAACCTCCTAGGTAGGAGGTAAAATTAGAGACTACAGCAATAAAATCTAGGCATGCATTCTATATAAGATTATTTTTCAAACAGTATCGGAATGTTACTTTTTAATTCAATTTAAATAGGGATTAAATTAGTCTAATCAATATTCAGGCTCTCGTTAATATATAAAAAATTTAATATAAATTCTTCACTCCAAATTGATATTCATCCTGCATTATCGTAATTTTAATATTCATGTATTTTTACTTGGCTGGGTTAATTACTGAATTAAAAAGTAACCTAACATACATAATTTATTAGGGCTTATAATCTATATCAATTGATGCGCCTACAACCTCATATCGTTTAGGATTTTATCAGTATTGGTAAGCTTTAGATAAACACCTTTTACTGCAAGTTTATTTCTTGCTGCCAAACAGATATTTCGGTCTGAACTGCTTGTGCCTTGTGCAATGCGACGCTCTAAATGCTCTTTTTTAGCTTCAATCTCATGAAGCATTTTAAGATATTCACTCATTTTAATTTATCCTAAATTCAGCCTTTAATATCCTAGCGTAAATTTCACCTTGTATTAATAAATACCCATACTTGAATAATTATTGATTTTGTAATTATGAGTACGTTACTGCTAGCCTTCAGTAATTCCTAAAGAAAAAATTCAGCTCACTCGAAACTCCATGATTTCCCTTAGTAATCCTCAACTCTAATTGACTTGATTCTTTACCAGCATTCTTCTCATACTGTTATTCAACACATAAAAAGCGCAAATATTACCCACATAAAAGATCATAAAATGTAATTTCATAAATCTGCAATAAAATACCCACAGAATATTAATTTGAATAAAATTCGATTCGAATCTTTCATCAAACAAAATATTTTTAATGAATTAAAAATAAGTTTATATCGCAAAGAGACTTTTAGAAATATTTTTCTGCTGTTCACTTGAACCCTGTAATCCCACTATACAAGAGCTATAAATGACTTCCTTGAATGTGCTTTCAAACTCTTCACCACATACATTAAAGACTTACATAAATAGGGATTTATCATTACTTGAATTTCATAAACGTGTGCTCGCACAGGCTAAAGATACTGAATACCCATTACTTGAACGATTAAATTTTTTGATTATTTTTGCACGTAATCTAGATGAGTTCTTTGAAATACGTGTCGCTAGCCTCATGCAACAAGTCGAGTTATCAAGCAATAATACAAGTGGCCCAGATGGTGCATTGTTATCAGAAATATTAACTAAAATCTCTCAACTTGCACATGAAGCAGTTGAAGAACAATATAAAATCCTCAATTATAATGTGCTACCGCAGCTTCAAGGACATGGGGTTAAATTTATTCAGCATGCCGATATTCTTGAAAAACATAAAGAATGGATTAAAGATTATTTTTACACAGAAGTTCAACCAGTTGTCACACCTATTAGCTTAGATCCTGCACACCCCTTTCCTCGATTAGCAAATAAAAGCTTAAATTTTATAGTTACTTTAGAAGGCAAAGATGCATTTGGACGGCAAATTGATTTAGCAATTGTCCCCGCCCCTAGATCATTACCAAGATTAGTCAAATTACCTATTAAAATCTCTGGTGAAGCTGAACACTACATTTTACTCTCGGCCATTATTCAGCAACATATTCATGAATTATTTCCGGGTATGACGACAACTGGATGTTATCAATTTCGCGTAACACGGAATGCTGATTTAACCGTATCAGAAGATGTTGAAGATTTAGCCATCGCTTTAAAAGGTGAACTATCCTCTCGACGTTTTGGTCGCGCTGTAAGGCTAGAAGTGAATAAAAACTGCCCTGAAAGCATTGCTCATTATTTACTGGAAAAATTTGATCTTGATCAAGAGCAATTATATCGTGTTGATGGCCCCGTCAACTTAGTACGTTTTATTTCAAATTTCAACTTACCTGAATTGCGTTTCCCTTCCTATATCCAAAAATTGCCGAAAGCTTTATATACAAAAAAATCAATCTTTGATGTCTTAAAAACTGAAGATGTTTTATTACACCATCCTTTTCACTCCTTTGCCCCTGTCATTAAATTACTTAGAGAAGCAGCTCGTGATCCACATGTTTTAGCAATAAAACAAACGCTTTATCGCAGCGGAGCAGATTCTGAAATTGTACAAGTACTTGCTGAGGCAGCACGAAATGGTAAAGAAGTGACTGCTGTTATTGAATTACGGGCACGCTTTGATGAAGAATCAAATATTGAAGTTGCTAATGTATTACAAGAAGCTGGTGCAGTAGTTGTATATGGTATCGTGGGATATAAAACCCATGCCAAAATGATCCTCATTGTACGTCGAGAAATGGACAAAATTAAACGTTATGTTCATTTAGGTACAGGCAATTATCATTCAACTAATGCCAAAATGTATACAGATTATGGATTACTTACCAGTGATGCTGACATTTGTGAAGATGTACATAAAATCTTCCAAGAGTTAACTGGTATGGGTAAAATGGTAAAATTAAAAAAACTCTTTCATGCACCTTTTACCCTTCATTCACAATTGCTTGAACTAATCGAACATGAAATTGAAAACAGTAAAGCTGGAAAAAAAGCGCAGATTATTATTAAAGTAAATGCGTTAACTGAACCTCAACTTATTCATGCACTTTATAAAGCTTCGCAAGCTGGCGTACAGATTGATTTAATTGTCCGTTCAATTTGTTGTTTACGACCACAAGTTGCAGGACTATCCGATAATATTCGTGTCCGCTCAATTGTCGGACGTTATTTAGAGCATACTAGAGTTTATTATTTTTATAATAATGGTGAAAGTAAGCTCTATTGTGCCAGTGCAGATTGGATGGGCCGTAATTTATTTTCTCGTATAGAAACCTGTTTTCCTATTGAAGATAAAAAACTTCGGAAACAAATTCTTGAAGATGGATTAAATAATTATCTCAAAGATAATCGTCGAGCATGGGAATTACGAGCTGATGGAAGCTGGATACAGTGTCAACCGAGTCATGGAAAAGCAGTCTACATCGCCCAACAACAATTATTAAATTATACCGCATAGTGAAAAAAGGCTTATTACTCTACAAGTGATAAGCCTTTAAAAGAATTTAGAGTTCATTTTCATCTAACGAAAATGCTCAAATATTAAAGTCAAAATAGCACAAAATGGTTTAATTTCATGAATGATATCAATGTTAAAAAAGTTAATAAATTAATCGAAGATTTTGAGCAAATAGGGAATAAAGCTGAAGTTCTTGAAATTGGTTATAAAACCTATGCTGTACTTATGGCAGAAGAAAGATTTGCCGATAAAGTAAGCAAATCAAAAGTAGATTCAAAAGAGCGACTTTATAAAAAAATGAAAATCAAACTAATTACTGAAAAACATCATTTTGAAGTAAAATAAGAAGTTACCATGAGGTAACTTTAACAAATCAAAAAAAGTCAATTAATTTAACTAAGTCGAAGTAGTTTTTTTTGATTAATTTCAGAGATAATCACCCTATGAACCATGCCAATCTAAAAGCTTTTAAACCCTCAGTTTAAATGGCTGAAAGATATCTCCATTTTATACTCTGAGCTTAAAATGCATGAAAATCTAACATATAACTAAAAATAACCAATAAAAAACCCCGATATCTTATCGGGGTTTTCATATTTGATGCTTGGGTATGTCGTACCTCACATTCCTTGTATCTGATCTTGTTATTCTTATCTGGAGCTTCCTACTCTTTATCTATAATGATAGAAAATAAGCATGAGATCTTATAGCCGCAAAGGATGGGAATTGTTGTTAGCAAATGCGTACATAAATGCTTAAATTTTACCCCAAGGGTTATCCACAGAAATTGGGGATAGTTTGAGCAATGGATGGGTTGATAACACACAATAATGCGTCATTTTGATTAAATAGTGATCAATTTTATTGGCAAGAAGTATCAAATCTGCTCATAAAAAAGCCGACTTATTTCAAAATCGGCTTTTTTATGTTTTTTAAGTTAGTTTTAAATCATTAACCAAATGAAAAACAATAATATTTTAAGCTGATGCGGCTTACTTACGTGGAGCCTATCTTGAGAAACGAAAAGGATAATGGCTGATTGGGCAAAGTTTTGTTCCACAAGCCTGTAAATAAAACGGTATAGGCTACTACAATAACTTAGAGTAAAAATAAATCTGGGTATCAGTGGAACGCACATAGCTAGCTATGTTTTCATTAAAACAAACATCGCCACTTTTTTCTACACAAGATTATATAGTGATGCACGACTACAACAGCCTCAAATTTTCCACAACAATCATTAAGAGGAGTAAGTTTGGTTTGTTAATTAAACTTCACTTATTCGCTATTTTTTTGCACAAAGAATGTCAACAGACCCTATATAAATCAATAATATTATTAATTTTTTAGATATGAATAGCGAAAATCTCAACGATACACCACAAAGTATCACGAATATTTATGCTTAATAAATTTTCATTTATTATAAAAATCACTAAGTCAATACATATTTCGTCTATAATATTGCCAGATTAAAAATCTATACATCTTACACTCGTTTTATCACTTTAAGTGTTCTGTCATTTTTATCTACATTCTTCTTTTATTTTTGCTGCTATTCTTTATTCGCTACAAAGCGATGCAAAAACCTACATCCCAAGGTAAAAATCGCATGAAAAAATTTCTAAAATACCTCATGGTATTAATCGTACTGATTTTAATTGCAATATTGATTTTTTTATTCAGGCCTACCGCATCTAAACAAGTTCAACTCAAAAGTAATGAACCTATTGTTGACGCTGTACTCGTTGGCGGTGGCATCATGAGTGCAACATTAGGTACATATCTAAGTGAACTTGAACCGAATTGGAAAATTCGTATGTATGAGCGCCTTGATCAAGTTGCACAAGAAAGTTCAAATGGATTTAATAATGCCGGTACAGGCCACTCTGGCTTTATGGAAATGAACTATACATCTGAAAAAGATGGAAAAATGGACATTACCAAAGCAGTGAAAGTTGCTGAACAATTTGAGGTGGCAAAGCAATTCTGGTCATATCAGGTAAAACAAGGCGTTTTGGGTGAAGCAAAAAGCTTTATTAATCCTGTACCGCATATTGCTTTTGTGTGGGGCGATAACGTTAACTTCTTAGAAAAACGTTATGCCGCAATGATAAAAAACCCAATGTTCTATGGCATGAAGTTTTCTGAAAATCCTGCTGAAATTAAACAATGGGCACCATTGGTAATGAATGGTCGTGAAGCATCTCAAAAAGTTGCAGCAACCCGTATGGATGTAGGTTCAGATGTTAATTATGGCTCCATTACTACTCAATTGGTTAATCACCTCAGTAAACAGCCTAATTTTCAATTACAAACATCAACAGAAGTCACTGGCATTAGCCAAAATGATGACAAAACTTGGTCTGTTTCATTTAAAAATCTAAAAACGGGCGCAACAGATCATGTTAAAACCCGTTTTGTATTTATTGGTGCAGGTGGTGCCGCAGTTAAAATGCTGCAAATGACAAATTTACCAGAAGCAAAAAAATATGCTGGCTTTCCTGTTGGCGGTGTCTTCTTAATGACAGACAACCCTAAAGTAACTGCTGGCCATACCGCAAAAGTTTATGGTCTTGCTGAGCTTGGTGCACCGCCAATGTCTGTTCCACATATTGATACCCGCTATATTGATGGCAAAAAATATGTATTATTTGGTCCATTTGCAACCTATTCAAATAAGTTTTTGAAGCAAGGCTCTCAGCTTGATCTATTAAAATCAACAACCAAGAACAATGTCTTGCCTATGACTGCTGTAGGAATGGAAAATCTTGATCTGGTTAAATATTTAGTTAGCCAAGTGATGATGACTGATGAAGACCGATTTAATGAATTGAAGAAATACTACCCAGATGCAAAACCAGAAGATTGGCATCTCAATCAGGGCGGTCAACGAGTTCAGATCATTAAGAAAGAACCAGGAAAACCTGCGAGCTTACAGTTTGGTACAGAAATCTTTGCTTCTAAAGACGGTGCTGTAACTGCATTACTAGGTGCTTCTCCTGGTGCTTCAACTTCACCTTATATTATGTTGAGTTTGCTGGAAAAAGCGTTCCCTCAACAAGTGCAAGGCAAATGGAATCCGAAGTTACATGAAATTGTAAAATCGTATCAACAAGAGTTAAGTACGAATCCGGTGTTACTTGATCAAGTACGCCAGTATTCGAGTCAAACACTCGGTTTAAATTACACACCAATGGCAAAAGCAGCAAACAATGAAACTGTTGCTACTGTAGAAGCACAGTAAAATCATCTTCTTTAGTAAAAGGATGGACTTAGGTTCATCCTTTTACTTTCTTTAATTGCCCACTTTCATTTTTGCCTATGCCTCTCTCCCATCCTGACGTTTTTCTAGCTTTCCGCTTTCGTGATTTTTCACTGCTGAGTTTGAATCAACTTTGCCTTAGTCTTTCTATACTCATACAAGAAGTTGTAATCGGTTATTCTCTTTATCAATTAACTCAGAATTCTCTAAGTCTTGGACTAGTTGCAATCGTAGAACTGGTTCCATTTATCTGCTTATCACTGCTAAGCGGATATTGGGCAGATCGTTTTAATCGTCAGAAAATTTTACAATGGGGATTTAGTTGCAGCTGTTTAATTCCACTTTTATTTATTGCCCTGTTTCATCGTAATCAACAATATGCTATTCAACAAACTACCCTATTATTTGGTATCTATAGCCTAATTTTTTGCTTAGGTATTTTACGTGGTATTTATAGCCCATCTTTTAATTCTTTACGTCCATTACTTGTTCCAGAACATGCGTATGCAAATGCTGCGACTTGGACTTCGCTGATTTGGCAAATTGGGGCGATTTCAGGTCCGCTATGTGCAGGATTATTGTTGAGCCAATTCGGTCTTGAAAGCACACTCTATTGTGTCTTCGCTTTATGCTGTATAGGCAGCATAGCCTTATATGCTTTAAACGCACGAACTTTTCCCAAAATAGGAACACAACAGATATCAAAAAGTTTAAAAGAAGCCCTACTCTTTATCTTTAAAAATCGGCTTCTGTTTTGGACCATATTACTCGATCTTGCTTCAATGCTCTTTTGTGGGATTGTCGTATTACTCCCCATTTTTACACAGGATATTCTGCATCAAGGTACAGAGGGTCTAGGTATATTAAGAGCGGCGCCTGCAATTGGTGCTTGTATAATGATGCTTTGTCTCACTTATTGCTCACCGATGCAGCATGCATGGCGAAATATGCTTTGGAGCACTTTAGGAATAGCTTGCTGTACCCTCACCTTTGCACTCTCCCCCTTATTTTGGCTTTCAGTAATTTTACTTGTCATACTAGGAGCATTAGACAGTATTAGCATTGTCATTCGGCAAACTCTATTTCAGCAAATACCACCTAAAGAACTTTTAGGACGTGTTTCTGCTTTAAACGGTATTTTAGTAACTTCAGGTAATCAATTTGGGGCATTACAAGCCAGCTTTATAACCCGTTATTTAACCGTTGTACCTGCAACACTCATCGGGGGCAGCATTTGCCTATTAATAAGCAGTATCAGTTTTATATGCACACGTGATTTACTCAAAACATCATCAAATCATGATAAAGATACAATACTTACAGCAGAAAAATAGAAACTTATGATCAAAATGAATATGCTTACCGCGTGTATTAGAAGTACAGATCAGGACTGATTTTTATGGTAAAAACGACCAAACTTATCCAGCAACTTTATATGCAACTATATTTGTTTCTAGCTTTTTTACTTTTAGCCTACTGCATCTTAAGTGCGACCTATACTGTCATTATTGGGGGAATGACTTTCTATTTTTTTGCCAACATCATTTTAACTTTACAATACATTTTTGCTTTGCGTACTTCTACAAATAGCCGTATCTATACCTATCTTGGATTAATCATACTAATTATTGGTTTGCTATATACTCATGGTCTAAATTTATTAAATCACTTAAAAGCAATCATACTTATTCCCTCTTTTGTGCTAACGTTATTTAGCATAGACTATTTAAATAAAAACCCAACACGATTAAATATACTCAAAGCGAGCTTACTTTTAGGATTGCTTCTACTTGCATACAGTCAATACTACGATCTACTCACGCTCAGAAACTACTATGACTCATTACATAATGGTGAAAGTTGGCAACAATTTGGCTCTCTATAGAAGTGATTATTCCACTATAGTTTTGTTTCATAAAGATTTAGAAAATGAAATATTCAAAGGTCTATAAATTCAAGGCACAACTTGGATGTATACTCAAAACTTTTTATTAAATCTAATAAAATTGATAAATGATATTTTATCTGCATATCAAAGAAACGATGCGACCCTTTAAACTACAGACACAATAATTTGTATTTGGATGTACCTAAATTTTTAAGAAATAATTTATTTTAATTTTTAAGTCTCATCAATGATATAAGACAATTATTGAACTGATCAAATAATTGCCTTAACGATTTATAATTTATTAAGAAAAATCTAATTCTTTTTCGAATGCTTTTAGCTCATAACGAGCCATCGCTAAGTTCGATTTTGAACGATCTAACACTAAATAAAGAAATAATGCATCATTCGAATCTAAAGGACGGATTAAATGATATTGTTTACCCAAAGTAATTAAAATATCTTCAATATCATCATTTAGTTGTAATGTTTTAGCAACCTTACGTTTTGAACGAATGACTTCCGTATTACCTGCTGCTGCAAGCTCTAAATCTACACCACTCCCCTGTGTTGCCAAAGCGAGTCCACTTTCGCTATCAACCAATGCAGCTGCAACAAAACCATCTAAATTTGTTAATGTATCTAAACCAATACGTGCCATTTTTTACACCTCAACAATAGGGTTTCCCCTGAAAAATTTTTTATAAGCCAAGTTTCTTTCGAAGCTTCCCAAAAAAGCTTCGAAGTTTATTTGTTTGACCTGTTTCAATCAGGTTTATATCTGTAGAGAATTTCACTTCATCAGATTCAACAATCCGCCCCAATTGAAGTAAGCTTGCACAGCCAACAAAATTCAATATTTTTTCATCCGTTGAATTCAGATGTTGTTTAACCGCCTCAATATTGGCACCTTCTGAAAAACAGGCTGCCATTTTCAAGTAATCTCGTCGGCGCATATCTCTTTCAAACTGTGGCCAAATCTCTAATTTAAAATTCTGATTTAGTTCTATTTTCGGAAGCTGTATCATCGAAGACTGACTTAAAATCAGCCACAACCAAACTCGCAAATCATAAATTAACTTGCCTTCAGTTTGTTCTTGTACAATTTGGCTCGTTGCATAGGTTTGATTCAAAGACTCGTTAAACTGTAGTCCAGTCATATTTGCTTCAACCCATACACGCTCTGTCCGTGTCTCAATAAGTGCAATAAATCCACTGGCATCAAACAACTGAATATATCCATTGCGTGGTGTAAAGATCTCTGCAAATACGTCTTCTATTGACGCATCAGGTTTCAAAGCGACAGGAAATTTACTTCTTGTATCAAGATAAAGTTGCTTATCATTTAACTTAGATTCGATGGGTTCAACATCAGGAAAAAGTTCTTGTGAAAGCCACTCATGCAAGTATTTTAAGTCTGAAAAAGGATAAAATAATTGATCACCAATAACTTTCCCCAAATCACTATTCGACTTTGTTAATCTCAAATAGCGTTTCACTTTTTCTTTTAATACCTTTTGAATCCCAATCGAATTAAAAAAAACATCACTGACGAATAACACATCAATTTTATCTTCAGCAATATTGACCCACTTAAGATGTGTACTTGCAGGCAGACATAACGAAATCTGTGTCATTAATTGGCTTAGATCTGTCGTATTTAGACCAAATATCGCTATTTTTAAAGCTTGCGCCATTTTAAACCCACATTAAAATCATAATATTGGCTATATCTAAAAGAATTAAATTCTCAGTCGAAGCTATTAAATATTTAAGAAACTTGTTTGATTTGAGACGTTGCTAAACTCTCACTCAACTTTTTGAAGTAATACAGCATTTGCCCCATCAAAATGTCTTTATTGGTCACAGCAACAATCACCATAGGATGGTGTGGGTGGTCTACAGCAGTTAAAAATACTTTGCCATTTTCCGCATCTAAAGTAATTGTTTGACATCCGAATAATTGAATTTCGGATATGAAAGCTGAGACCATGGCTAAGATTGAGCTACTTACGGCAGCAATTTTCCCTGTGTTCTCTATATTTTTTTTTGAAGCAAGGGAGAGTTCAAAACCATCAGATGAACACAACATAACAAAATTTACACCACTCACTTCATTTAAAAAATCGTGCAATTCTTGGCTAGAAAATGCTTTGAATTCTTGTTCTATTTCACGTGAATTAATCATTTTCTACCTTTATATCTTGATTGCAGGTTGCATTTCTAATTTCGCAATGAGCGTTTCTATCATTAACAAAACATCATCTTTTTTGCGTGCATCCACTGCAAATAAGGGGATTTTTTTTTGATGAATTTGCATCCAATCCCGATATATTTTTAACTTCTGATCATGTTCTAAATCTAAATGTGTTACCCCAACCACAATATTCGTACCTAAATCTTCAAATGCTTTTAAATAGAACTCTAGGTCTTTTAATCTTTGGGAACTACTATGATCAATTAAAACGACGATACCTATTGCACCTTTACATACAATTGCCCACATAAAATCAAAGCGGTCTTGGCCAGGTGTGCCGTATAAACCTATCTTAGTACCGTCATCTAAACTAATTTCGCCATAATCAATGCCGACAGTTGTTAACGCTTTTTGATGTGCTTGAGTATCTGTATTAACTGCTTCAGTGCTGATGACAGCAGTATCAGATAATGCTTTTATGGCAGCAGATTTCCCTGCTCCCATTGTTCCCCCAAAAACAATTTTATATTGCTGCAATATCACAATCTAAACCTTATTTTTTAAAATTATAGAGCAACCACTTACTCTTCACCCAATGAATTCTAATTTCACTTTAAAAATTTATCAATCAATATTTGATTTTAGTATAAAAATCATATGAATTAAATCAACCCAGAACTTGATTTAGAAAATAATGCTAACAACATTAGTGTATTTCAATACAAAGCAGCCTAAAACTCTAAAAAACCAAATTCTGCTTAAGAAAAGCTATTTATTTTTCTTAAACATAAAGAACTCTTTTGAGAGTCAAAAGATCATGATTTGATGCGACTGGTCAGAAAAATTAATGGTATTTAATCGATATATCATTTTTATTTCATAATTTTAAAGAAATTCCTTGTCCACATTTCGCGGTTAAAAAGTATCTATTTAAGCTTATCCTTCTCTCCTTGAGAGTTATTGTAAAAATAAAAATAATATATCTATAAGGGTGAGATACAACATAATTGATTTCATTTAAGACTATTATTTTTATAAATTTAATGAAATTTTTTACTATTGTTTTTTATATTTTTGGTTTATATTTTTATCAATATTTAGTTGATTTTTTTCGGAATAAAGATGACGTGTTCAAATAAAAATGTATTACTAACCAAAAATATAAATTCTGAAATGGTCTTAATTAGAAAAGAAGAACTTAAATTTTTGTACAAAAAAATTAAAACTTACGAAGAAAAACTTAGAAAATGTCAATGTAATCAAACTGAATTTTTATATTCACTTAAAAAAATCTCTTATAAATGAAGAAATTCATCTATAAGAGATTTAATAATATTTTTTTTATTTGTGTCTAAACTTCTAAATTTTAAAAAATAATCAAAGTCTGGATTTTCTTTTGAATTATATTCCAAAAACTCATTAGATGCCGTATCCCCGAATCGCAACCACTGATTTGATACATTCAACCAAATTGCAAGAATAGAAAGTTTATCTTGATTAGGAATTGATTTTCCTAAAAGCCAGTTGTTTGCTGACTGCACGCTAACAGCTTGACCATCATAACGATTATTAAATTCATTTGAGAGGTAGGTTGGGCTAATTGGATGGTTACTATCCAATAGTGCTTGTTTAAGGCGCTTGGAAAATTTGGTTTTTTCGGTTTGACTGCTCATAGGTGATAAACATACAGAATGACAAAGAATACTACAATGTATTAATGAGAGAGATGTACAAATGTAGCAATAATTTTTATTAAATTATTGCTACATTGTGACTAATTGAGCTTAAATCAGCCATAAAAGGCATCAATTGATATCTTTTATTCAATTCATAGCCTGAACTGACTGTTGTAAAGCTTTTTGAATATCTATAGCAAAGCCATCCTCTTGATTTGAATTTTTATAAGTATGAGATAATTGCTTAACTTCGCCGATTGGATCACCTTCTATATAAAATTCTTCTGCCATATCCAAATCCTCCTCAGCATTCACCTCAAATCGTGCACTGGCAAATCCCTGCTTTGCCACATGATCTAAAGCTTCTTGATAAAACAGCGGCCTTACTCTGCTCATTAATTTGCTTAGCTTGAACTATCGCATCATTTAAACTGATGCCACCCGCCATCCTCATCGTTAAATCGACGTAATACACAGGGGTTCGATAGCTTTGTGTCATACTTTTTCCTCGAAGTGTCAGCTGTAAAGGTAGACATGAAAGTAAGCCAAGCGGGCTGCCAAAGTCCTTATACGGTTAAAGCCTATGGTTCTAAAAATAAAGGTTCCCAGTTCATCCGATTCATCTAAATTGACATGCAAACGTCCACTGAGCCAATGGGCATAAATCAGGCGATGGACATGGATGTATTCAGCCCCTTGTAGTTAGTCTTTGACAAGTTTCAAATTACCAGTGCAGATCGACCACACCGTCCTGACGGTCAAACAAGGTGTACTCTGCCCTCAGATTCAGTTCAGGATCATTGAAAATTGCCTGTATTAAATATGGCTGGTTTTTTATTAAAGCACTTATCAAGTATTCTTAATAAGTAATGAATTGTCTTAACGTCTTAACTAAAAGCTCGTAAAGATGATCAACCGCTTTTGAATTGAGAGAAGCTCGACTTCTATATATAGATGCTTCCATTGGTTCTAATGGACCTAGCCCATGCTCAGTTCCCAAAATTTCTAAATGCTGAGGAGCGCTACATTGTGTAAGAACCGCTACAGCCAAACCACTTTCAACCGCTGCAATTTGCCCGATTAAACTGGAACTATTATAAACTACACGATAGCGACGACCTTGCAACGCAAGCGAATTGATCGCACTTTTTTTAGCTAGACTCGCACTCTCATAAACAGCAATCGGTATCGGATCTTCACGCCATAATTCAAATTGTGGAGAACCTACCCACACCATTGGTTCATGAAACAATAAAGTGCCTTGACGGGCGTTATCTCTTGAAATCAATGCTAAGTCGATATCCCCATTTTCTATACGTGGGATCAATGAAGTAGATTGTTCACAAATCAATTCTATTTCAACACCACTATAACGAGGTGCAAAACGTTTAAGGACAGGAGTTAAATATTTAGCAGCGTAATCATCGGGGACACCAAGTCGTATGCGACCTGTTAATTCCTCATTATGAAATGCCATTTGTGCTTCATGATGTAAATCCAGTATCCGCCTTGCATAACCTAAAAGAAGTTGCCCTTCAGAAGTGAGTTGAATTTGTCTATGAGTTCTGACTAAAAGTTTGCATTTTAAAGCTTCTTCCAGTTTTTTTAACTGCATACTTACAGCAGATTGTGACCGATATAATTCCGGTGCTGCGTTAGTAAGTGAACCAGTATCCACCACCGTGACAAAGCATTTTAACCAATCAATTTGTAGATTTTGTAGATTCATGATTACCTTAAATTATTCGATTTTCGAATAGTATATGCAAGAATTATGCACTTTTCATTTTAACTTTCTAAGCCCATAATTTATTAAGAAATAAGTGACAAATCTCCTAATTTTCATCAGCTATCATTAGATATATAACTCACCAGCAAGTTTAAAAAGATAAGGAAATTATTTTGTCGAATGCTGACCAAGATATTTACAGCTTAAGCTATTCCCAAGTTTGGTCAGGCTTTAAAAGTCTGCTTCCAATTTCATTTTTTGTAGTGATTTTTGGAGCTGCTTTCGGTTTAGCTGCGACTCAAACTGGACTAGATAATAGCTCCATCATGTTAATGAGTACCTTTGTTTTTGCAGGGGCTTCGCAATTTGCTACTTTAGAACTATGGGGAGAGCAAGTATCACTCATTCCCTTAATGATCACGGTTTTCTTTATCAATGCTCGGCACCTTTTAATGGGTGCATCTCTTTATCCTTGGCTACACCACCTCCCTCCCATCAAACGATACAGTATCTTGCTGGTTATTTCTGATGCAAATTGGGCACTCTCACTACAAGCATTTAATCGTGGTGAATCAGGGATGGGGCTATTGTTTGGCGGAGGAATTGCCCTTTGGCTCGCGTGGGTTTTAGGCACAGGACTTGGTTTCTATTTTGGTAATGTCATTCATAATCCAACATTGCTGGGATTAGATATGGTCATGGCTTGTTTTCTACTGGCAATGGTTGTGGGTGGACAAAAAAATCTCAGAATACTGGTTATTTGGGCCATCGCAGCCTGTAGTTCATTATTGGCTTATTGGTATTTACCAGAAAATAGTCATGTTGTTGTGGGTGCCTTATTTGGCGGAATCGTAGGAATTTTCTGGAAAGAGAAACAGGTATGAATCTAGAAATTAGCACCACTTATCCATTGATTATTATTTTGATTATGACCATTGTGACATTAGCCACTCGTTGGGGTGGTGTTCTGATTATGTCATATGTTCCTATTAGTGATCGAGTACAGCGGTTCATTAATGCGATGTCAGGATCTGTGTTGGTTGCTCTTTTAGCGCCTATAGCTGTTGAAGGTGATAATGGCGCACGTTTAGCATTGCTCACGACATTGATTATTATGCTAGTAGTTAAAAAACCGCTATTGGCGATTGCCGCAGGAATATTGGCAGCAGCATTATTTCGTCAATATTTTGTATGAAAAGATAGATGGCTTAAGGCATTTAGAATCTATTTCCACAAAAGGGATAATCAATTTAAAAAACGAAACTCAAAGGATATCGAAATAGTTAGTTAATACTGTTATTTGTTTAATTTCCTAAAACTAACATACGAAAGGTCCAGCTCTGATCAATTATGGGCCTTTTGATCATCGACTGAACATAAAACCTCTTATGAGGTATGAAGAAATGGGAGCTTGAAGCTCCCATTTTTGACTGCGTATGGCTTAAGGAAATTCATCAAATCACAATCCATCATGCAGGCAAGCAATTTTATTTGAGATGCTTACCGTAAAACACCGTCAGTTTATCTATTGCCTGCTTGACATATTCAGGCTTCCAATACATCTCAATGTGTGTGGCATTTGAAATTTTAAATAGCTCTTTATCTTCTGTACCCGTAGCTTTAGCATAAATATCTTCACTCATATAAAGACTGTCAGCTTTACTACCAGCAACTATCAATAATGGTTGATTAATTAATTCAATTTGATCCGTTGCATCCCAAAGTATTAAATCGAGTAAACTACTTTTTGTATATTTAAAGGTTGAATTTGGGTGTTGATGAGTTTTCCCATAATATTCATATCCCTGACGATACAGTTCAAAAGGTATTTTTGAAATCTGTTCATTCGTTAAATTATCATCCCCCATATAGATAATATCTCTATTTAGAACCTCATTAGTACGAGCATTGGAAGCTTCCTTTAATCGCTGCTGAATTGTATCAAGCTGTGAATCTTGAAAGCCATTTCGGCGTGCTTGTCCTGAATTAAACGAGCTTAACGTGGCTACAGTTTTAAGCCGCTTATCCGTTGCAGCAGCAGCTAATGCATAACCACCACCTCCACAAATCCCAAGTAATCCTAAATTATTAATATCAACACCAGGATATTGAATAATAAAGTCCACCATACCGCGAATATCTTCTATACGATTAGCAGGTTTATCGACGTTACGAGGTTGGCCACCACTTGCTCCTTGATAAGCAGCATCAGCAATAATAGTGATGTAACCATTTTCAGCTAAGCGCTGTCCATATAAGCCTGAAACTTGTTCTTTCACTCCACCATTCGGATGGACAATAATAATTGTGGGGAACTTTTTGCTTGAATCATAGTTAGCTGGTATATAAATATTTGCAGCAATATCTAAACCATTCAATCTATAAGTCACTTGCTGAATATTGACAGAACCATGAATATTTTGATTAAGCGCACTTTCGTAAACTAAACCAAAAGGATTATGCTTCTTATCATTTGCAAGTGTCGCGTTTGAAGTGGTAATCATTGCAGACATTAAAATCGTTTGTAAAGTTTTCATCACTATTTCTCATTTTTTCAAAAAATTAATATAGATTTTTTGGTATACTCTTGAAATCCTAATAGAATAAGAATTTAATAAAATTAATTACTTAAACTCAGCATTTATGGAGCAAACTAGTTTTTAAAATTAAAGATTTTCTTTATAAAAAGAAGCCAATTTGACTACTGCTTTATCGACATAATCGGGTTGATCGTACATGGTCATATGTGTTGCATGGTCAACAAGAAATAACTCTTTCTTAGTTTTTGCTAAATCATAAAAATGCTTACTTTGCCACAATGATCCAGCATCACTACCAGCTATCAATAGAAGAGGCTGTGTAAGTAATTCTTGGATATTTTCTGCGGCATCAAATGCAATAATTTTATCTACACTTGAAAATAACAATTGATTCTCAGAGTTTTTATGTTGCCCTCGAGGGGTTCTATAGTATTCAGTAGCCTCTTTTAAATCACGTGGTGTATTTGCATCGGGCTGTTCTGGAACATAGTTGATATATAATGGTTTTGCACCATTGGCTTCAAGCGTTCGTTGCTGAGCAACATTATCAAGTAGTTTTAGTTGATCTGATAAAGTTCCATCACCATTCCAACCCTTACGAAATCCCAAACCAATATCAACCGCACTCACAGTACCAACTGCTTTAATGCGGTGTTCTGTTATTGCTGCATTAATGCTATATCCACCGCCAGCACAAATACCAAGTGCTGCGATACGATTTTTATCAACGAATTTCAATGTCGTGAGATAATCAACGCCACTCCGGATATCTTCTACACGTTCGGTTGGATTCTCTAAAAATCTAGGTTCACCGCCACTTTCCCCTTGGTGAGACGCATCAAAAGCTAAGGTGATAAATCCTTTTCTGGCCAGCTTTTGTGCATATAAACCTGCTGTTTGTTCTTTTACACCACCGCCAGGATGAGTCACAATAATTGTAGGATATTGTTTTTTCTCATTGAAGTTATCTGGAAAATACAAATTACCTTCCATGATGATCTGGCCATTTTTAAAAGTTACAGGTCGTGTATTTTTTTGACTTATTTCTGAGCTGATCTTCGTTTTTACTTCTACTGCAAAAGTGAATTGAGCAGTAAAAATTATCGTTACAAATGCTAGCGTTGAAATTAAAAATCCTTTTTTAACAAGACTATGTAATTGATATTTTCCTGTTTCTAGTCTCGTGTTTAAGATAATCGAAGTGCCATTTTTCATGTTATTAACCTCATTGAAAATTAATAGAAATTAGTCAAAAATTCGAGTGAGTTGTTGTTTTAGACGCTCGATATCATTGTTGATTTGAGTATCTTTCATAACATCGAAAAATGAAAATGTCGGTAGCACTTCGACACCACAAAATTTGTAGTTTGCTGTGTTGTGAATAAAGACATCATCAACAGATCTACCTTCAAATAATTCTTGCTTAGAATCATTAAATGCCTCTCGAGGTGCATTCCATGTTAGCGATAACATGTACTTTTTACCAAAAAGCTTTCCACCTGTACCATATTGCTTGGTTGGATCTTGTCGTGTACGTCCGTCACCAGTTAAAAAACTTCCCTGTATCATTCCTTCAGTAAAAACTTCATCAATATATTTTTTATAGATCCACGGAGAACCAAACCAATACACAGGAGACTGAGTAATAATCAAATCTGCCCATAAGTGTTTATTCACTTCTTCATTGATGTCATAGCCTTTTTCAACCTCGGTAAGTTGAATTTCACAACCTAGACTGAGCATCGTTTCTTTAATAATTTCAACGATTGAGCTATTTAATGTGCCAGTAGAAATACCTTCATAAAACTGATGTGTATTAACAATTAATACTTTTTTCATCACATATACCCGAAATTCTATTTGCCTATTTAGGATATTAGTTTGGACTATGAACCAAAAATTAAATTGCCAAATCTGCTCTAATTTTTGCCTAATATGATGAGAAGTGACTAAAGCGCAACTAATCATTTTTTAATCTGTTAATCTTAAACAGTATATAAATATCTCGATTTTTTGATGGTGGAGTTAAAATGAATCAGCTTAATGGATACAATCTCCTCCAGTATTTAGTTGAAAATATTGCTCAAAATGATGGTAACTACCATACAGAAATTCCAACATTATCTATTTATCGTCGCAGTGCAGTCACTGATCCGATGCCCTGTATTTTTGGCTTAGGTTTGGGTGTCACCATACAAGGTGGAAAGCGTGTAACCCTTGGAAATGAAGTTTTTGATTATAGTTCTAGGCAAGCGCTTATTAATTCGATTGATTTACCTGTTGTGTCTTATGTAACGCAGGCAACAATAACAGAACCTTATTTAGGGTTACGTTTAGATCTTGATGCAAACTTAATTGTACAAATTGCTGCTGAAATGAATACTTCACAGACATGCAAAGGTGGTCCTTTAAGAGCGATGTCCGTTATCACATTAGATGATGGGATACTTGATGCTTTAACGCGCTTAATAAGACTTTTAAATGAACCGAAAAAAATTCCATTTATTACACCATTAATTCAACGAGAAATTATCATCCGGTTGTTGGATGGAGAACATGGTCCCATGCTCCAGCATCTTGCTACTGTAGGCTCACCAAGTCACCAAATCTCCCAAGTGATTGCATGGATGAAATTAAACTACATCAATAGTATTTCAATAAATGAATTAGCAGCGAAAGCTCATATGAGTTCATCTACTTTTAGACAGCATTTCCGTACTATTACAGGCTTAAGCCCTTTGCAGTATTTAAAAAATTTGCGCCTACAAGATGCACGGCATTGGATGCTTTATGAAGATATGGATGCTGGTAGCGCTGCTATACGCGTTGGTTATGAGAGTGTTACTCAGTTTAATAGAGAGTACGCTCGTATGTTTGGTGAGCCTCCGCTTAGAGATATAAAGCGTACTCGGACTCTAATTAATTGAAAAAATAATATGAATAGATATTCATTTTTAGGTCTTTTAAATCTTAGAATTGAATAAATTATTTTTATTTTTTCTAAAATTAACATAATAGAGCTTATACGAAATACCTGTGTTATTCCCAAGTAGAAATGTCCGCTTTTAGAATGAGCATTTTTGCAATTATTGAAGCAAACGGTTCTGGTTAGAGATGGCCAATGAGCTCTGAATCTATCGTTCCAAATGCCTAAGACTCTAACCAACCGTGCTATAATCGTGGTTACTTCATTAAATTGATTAGAATTAATATTATAGCAATACTTTCAGCCATTTTTATTGGCTTGAAATCCTATTATTTTTAGGAATATCCAGAATGAAAAAATATGGCGTTGAAATCGTTGATCGCCCGAAGATTAGACCCACCAAAGGGCTTGACCTGACAGGAAAAGAAGGTGTGGAAATTATCAGATTACTGACAAAAAAGATTTTAATTCGCCATGAAAAAACATTTAAACGGTTGAGTGATATGTGATGGAAATAGTAGATGATGATCTAAATACAGAGAAGTTAATTATTGAAGTCAGTCTTACATTACCTACTGTAAAAGTATGCACAATTGACGCTATTACGAAATTTTTTGAAGATGATAGTGGTTATTTTTAATTTAATCTAAAATGGGATATGTGACTAACGCCCTTCAAAAAACCCTTTGAAATAATGCCCTAAAATCGCGTGTGCGATATTTGAATCTAAAAATTTACGGTATAAAACCTAATTTTTTTCAAGTGAGGCACTAACAATTTTTGTTTCTCTGAGTCTTATCCCATTTAAAATATGGCTTTAGATTTCCTATAGATCAATATCCATTTTATAGACAAGTCACAAATACGTATAACTGATTAAAGAATATGCTAGCGTTCAATAACGACTAGAACATACAGGTATACCAATTATCCTTGCTGTCCCATATAACCCGGCCGGACTCCAATGGCGTCTGTTTGTACATCACGTTATTCCCTGAAGCAATACTATGATTGTCACTCAGCCAACCTTTAATATTGATTTTAATATTGTTATTGCTGATCGCTTCTAAGCTTGCAATGACTTTTGCTCCATTTACAGTTCTAAACTGTGGCTGACCAAGAACAATCAGCCCTGTATATTCAGAAACAGACGTATCCTTACAAATAGTCCGACCAATATCATTTGATTTAGGAGCATTAGTAGCAACCATTCGTTGATAATCTTGTTGCTGATTTCTAATTTCTTGATTCCGTTGCTGTATCTGAGCCTCAATATCTTTTTGCTTTTTCATATCAGCCAGATAGTAATCAGTTGACGTATTTAGCAAATCAAGTGGACTGGCTACTTCTGTCTTTAAGGTCATAAATGTAAGTTGGGCATTCCGATTATATCTATTTGCAACAGGCTCAATTCTTACACCCCATAGTTGAGGTGCTGAACAAGTAAAACCACCAATATATGGAAGTGCAATATTTGTGTATCCTTGGACTGGTTTTTTTACTTTTTCAAATTTAGATTGATATGTTTGGGTGAACTTCCCATTTTGAGATTCACAATATGCTTTAAGATAAGTAAATGGAATTTGATGATCGAGTAGTGCTGTATTCGTTAAGTACTCTTTTCCCATACCATCTTTTCCATTCAGCTGCTTAGATATAATGACCTCAGCTGGATTCTTAAATTTTGATACATCTGAAGCTTTTATATAATCAACAGTTGCACAACCGACCATACCGTTTATAAGGTAAAGTCCAATAATCGATTTAATAATATTCATTATATATCTCTTTAAATTTTCGCTTATTTTCAACTTAATTTGAAATAATTTTTGCCAAAAAATTATTTCACTTATAAAAATACTGACAAAAAAAATTTTACTTTCCTGCTTATTCTTATAAATAGAATCAGAACTTTCTCAGCAAACCAATACTAAGTAATCCTTAGTAAAAAATCAATTCAAAACTAAGAGAATTTTAGTTTTATGATTTATTACGGTAGAGATGGCACAGCACAATTCGAATATTTTTTCCATACGTTTAAAGGCAGCCAGAAAAGCAAAAAGTCTTTCTCAGGAACGCCTAGGCATACTAGCTGGTATTGATGAATCTTCTGCCAGTGCCCGAATGAATCAATATGAAACTGGAAAACATGTGCCTGATTTTCTTATAGCAACAAAAATTGCAGCTATTTTGGAAGTACCGACTGCTTATTTATATACAGAGGATAAATTAATAGCTGAAATTATTTTAAAACTTTATTTATTATCAGATTTACAAAAGTTAGAAGTCTTAAAATTTATTGATACATCTAATCAACACACCAATTAAATATTTCACAAAAAATATGAATATTTAAGTTGATAGATTCAGCTGTATACAATCAGCATGAAACTGCTCCAAATTCTCATATTTTTTCGGGCTAAAACGCACATAATGTAGGTTCTTCGGCCATTCAATTTTATCGTAAAAATCTGGATAATTATTTTGAACTAATCTTCTAACACGAGAATTTATTTCACCAATTTGATGTCGGACACCGTGAAAATTGGCTTTGGCATATAATCGCTTCATCGAATCTTCAAACAAATATCGATGCGTTGGAATATCCCTCAATTTAGCGCGTAATTCATGACTGAACTGATTCAAATAATGCTGATCGAAGTACCAAGTTAATGTTACTTTTTTCTCTACATTACTCTGTACAGTATCTAAATAACGCTGACTAATTCGACGATGATATTTAAACAGCTGTTGCATCAACACATTATAGGATGCTGTTTCATCAACAGTGACGCCATAAATTTTGCGTAATTGTACAATCACATCTGTTTTTTTCAGACCCAGATATTGTGGTCTTTGTTGCTCTGCATAAAATAAAAAACCAAAATTTCGCTGAATGCTATCCAGCTTTCCGCGTTGATGATCAACATCATCAATTGACCGAAATGACAAATTTGTCGTCGCTTGATTCATCACTACATTCTGATCAATTAGACCTAATTGATACGGTGAAAAATACTGTTTACTGATACCGGCTTGCAGTCCGTCATACACCACATATTGACCCAGCACATAGTCTTTAAATCGAATCAACTCATCTGGGTTGTGGGTCATCACACACTTCAAATGCTCAGTCTTTTTCAGTTGCTCATTCAGTGCTTCAATCTGATCTGTGCAGTCTTTTTTACTACGCCGATTCTGCCGAAAACCAGTACAAAATAACCAGAATTTTCCCCCTTTTTCAGCCACTTCATAATGTAGAACGAGACTCCCGACTGGCTGACCTTTTCTTAATTTTGTTCTGCGTGCTTGATCAGTTTGATGCAAATCATACTTCTCAATCATCTTCGATAAAACTGAAGTCAACTTAGATTCTTCAATTGTTGAACTCATCCAAAATTGTGCTTTTCCAACACTGACACAGTTCAAAATGGCTTGCAGGCAGTCTGTGGTCTTAATGGTATAGATGATCACTTTTCATCCTTTTTTCATAAAAGTGGCACAACTATAAAAGTCTAGCATTAAAAACAAAAACATTGAGGGCTTTTTGCTTTTCAATTTCTGTGCAAACTCAATGATAGTGGCCTTTGCATAAATAAGAGTTCCTGTGCTGTATACGTGGACGAGCGATTTACATTGATTCTCACTGTAGCTCTGCTAATTTTGTGACTGCCAAATATGAAATAAACTTTCCTGAGTTAGCCGTTCAGTGAGTGAAATTCTCTAAAACTTTGTCTTGTTGTTTCTATGTGTATGCGACAGCCATCGCATACTAAAGACCGTGTAGCTGCATACGTCCGAAAGGTAGTTGGTGCGGCTGCGAAGGGCACTAGATGGTGAGACCCCATCTTTTGACCCAATCTGCGAATTTCAGAACTAAGCCCTATGAAATGGGTGCTGACCTTCCAACGGAATGATTGAATATTTTTTTAATAGTTGGGCGACACTGAAACGGGCATCGTGGTGACACGATTAACCCTGCTTAACAGAGAGTGTGAGTATCTTCATGGATTGATAGATGCGTTAGGAACACACGTTTACCGCTTCAATTCCTTCAAAGGGCGGTATGCGTTGCGCACTGGTGGGCTTATGAGAGTACTGTGAAGTACTAGGGTCATGAGGAGAAATCTGGACTGATCGGCACTTAGCGATTGACCGAATTGACTTGTCGTTGATGACATATTCGGTTGGTTGTTAAGGTCTATGGATAGCTTAAGCCAGTAACGGTGACACGTTGGAGATCTTCAATAGAAGATTAAGCATGTTGCTTTGCGTTGATCAAGTGCTCTACCTGTAATGAAGCTTGATATTGACTAATAATGAGGGTTTTTGGAACTCTTACCTCAAAAAACAGGAATAGTTGATATTGTGTGGAACAGATGAGCGTACTGATCGTTATTTTTATTTAAAAGTTGATTTATTTTATTTAAAAATGACAAAGACTGTTAACGCTAAAGTGGGAATCTCTTAAGTCGATGATTATTTATGGTGGTTCCATAATATAGGCTTTCAAACTGAAAACTTCACTAGAGGAAGGCATAAGGTTTGATTAATAAGAGAGGGAGAGTTGCTGATTAGGTTTCATTTGAATTGGTTGTATTAGATTCAGATGAATGAGTTTACTTCGAGCGAATAAAAACGTAAGCGATAAATGAACGAAAGGCAATACGGTGTATATTTAGAAACAAAGACAAAGTTTTATAGATGAGGTGTGGCAACTTCTATAACTATGAAACGTTATCAATCTATTGGCGCGAGTGAAAACTGATAAACATTATGATTAATCGGATTAGTAATCCTATTAATTTTATATATTGGTAATTAACTATTAAGAAACTTTGCGGTGGCTCCGTAAAGGTTTACGCCTTTGAACATCTAAGTTGGTTCCGACAAGCCTTGGCTTGAACGAATCTGCTGTTGGCATTTCATGCAGCAACGATGTGATCGAAAGAAAACTAGCGGTGAAGTGTTATAGGAAATCCTGACTGCGGAACTAAAATTGCAGTTGAAGTTTGTCTATGTCTGATATTGATCTGATTGCCGTTACTTAGCATTCAAGGAATTGTCATAGATTCGCTTCCTCATTCCTGAGAAGATGTCGTAAGTTGATAACTACGAATTCATACTAAACGTGAATTAAAATAGAGGTTTAGCGTTGAGCACGTTCGTTTAGTGTGTTGGACACTTAAAAATCAATACTAAAGGCAGCCCTCCATAGGAGGCTGCCTTTTCTTTTGCGCTAATTTGCGTTTTAAGCCCACTTTTTAAATAAAGCACCCCTTTTCCTATAAAAAACTGTAATCAGGCTAAAAATCGCGAATTTAAGCCTCTCAATGACAGATATAGAGCGAGTGTCTACGAGCAACTTCTTAGAACAGGCCTATTAGGATGTTTTAGATAAGCTTATGGCATGTTTTACAGATATTTTTGAAGAGTCGCTATCTTCAAGCTGATCGAATTAAAGTTGTGGAACATTGATCAGTTATTAGGCGTGGAACATGAAAAATCGACAAAAAACCCCACTCGGCGACGATCGGGGTTTTTAAAAACTCATAAATTATTGATTTATAATCAAAAAATTGTTTAGAATTCGCATAACGTGCATTATGTTAATTTTAGAAATTCTAAATTAATAGAAAATTTTAAATTGAATTACAAACCTGTTATAAATAATAAGGTACTTTTTGCATAATATTGAACAGTGGAAAAATCTAGACTTTGAATTTTCGTGTCAAAGTCTTCTGAATGGTGATAAGTACTTGAATATTCATTGATCTGAGAAATAATATTAATTTTTTGATTTTTATCATAAAGAATACTTTCTTCATCAGTTTCTTCACGAATCATCTTAATCATTTGACCTAGCCATATTCCCTTTATGAATTGTTTTGGATATAAAAACCTTAAGTATGCTTCTAAGATAGGACGAATTGATCTCGCTATTTCTACTTTGTTATTTTCAGTACCATTAATAACAAAATCATGAAGTTTGTTATATTCTTTATGATACGAATGTAAAACATAAGAATCATAATTATCTCTGTCAATCATTTTACTTGAAATATACTTTGAACTATCAATTTTAAGAGGATTCAAATCTTTGTATGACGATTCAATTTCAAAGCATTTGGTCTTTTGTGAAAGCACTGCATGTTTATGTATATCAGACAAAAAGAAAGGATCATGACTGAAAACAAAAGTTTGATAATTATTATTAATTAACTTCTCAATCTGAATAATTGTAGTTTCTTTACGATGACTATCTAAGGAAGACATTGGGTCATCAAGAATAATTATTGAATTATCATTATTTACTTTTGAGAATTTAGATAAAAAGAAAGCTAAAGCTAGTGCTGATCTATCACCAAGACTTAAAATATTTTCAAAAATATGCTGATGCTTATCTTCATCTAAAATAGAAAGCTCACTATTAATGAACGTTATAATATAGTTTAATCTCGTTGCTCCTCCTTTACCTCTATTATCTTTTTCTAACTCTTTTAATCGAATCATTGAATTAAAAGTATGCAGTATTTCATTGATAGAATCTTTATGTTTTCTTATACTTTCTTCTTGTTCTTCAGCTATCTGATCACGAAGTTCTCTAATTTTTTTTGTATTTACTTTTTTTAACTCTTCAAAAACATTAAGTTTTTCTAGATCAGTACTAACATCATAAGTGAATCTTAGTTTTGACTCTTCAATTTCATTTATCCTTAATTTAATTGATTGAGTGGTATCTTTTTCTAGTTGATCTATAAACTTTTTAATAGCACTATTAAATTCATTAACTGCACAATTATAATCAGTAAAATCTAAACCATCAAAAACTTGATTAAATATTTCAGTAAATTTTGTTAAATCTACTTTAAATAATAAATCTTTCTCTTTAATTTTTATTAATCTAGAACATTCTAGCACTAGATTAGTGGATATTCTGTCAAGTTTAGAAAAATCAAAATCTAAATGAATTTCATCAATTTTATCTGACCATTCCCTAATTATATCTTTATTTATCTTTACTTGGGTTTCTAGCCCTTCAATTTTTACTCCAATATCACTAACACTTAGCCAAAATTCATCACTTGCTACTTGAAAATTACTACTAGCATCTAAGTAGGATTCGTTAATAAACTCTTGATATAAATGAAAAATTGGAGAGGAAGACAGTGGTTGAGCACAGAAAGGACAATTGTTCGAATCAGAAACTAATTTAACTCCTGTTTCAAGCCAAAATTGATCTCTATCTTTAAGATTATTAGAAATATGCTTACTAACCTTTTCTTCTGCATCCTTTGATAAAGCTTCAATATTAATGTTAAAAACATCAGTATATAGTTGAGGCTTATCAAGATTTAGTAAAACTAGACTCTTACGTTTTTTGAAATGTTCAACACTCTTAATATCTTGAATCTTGGATTTCAACTGTTCAAGTTCATCATCAGCTTTTTCAATTACACTAATAGCTCGAATTTTTGTAATTGGCTTAAAATTAAATTTACTCAATAATCTATTTGTAATGGTCGTAATATTAGAAGTTAACCCTTCATTTTCAGTTTTTATCTGATCAATTTGTTTTTCTTTTACAACAGATACATTGCCTAAAGAAAAATCATAATAATTTGTTAATTGCTTACGATCTCTACTATTAGAAATATAGAGATTATTATCTATAAATTCTTGATTAAATATTTGAAAAGTAAAGGGGGACTGTAAAGAATCTAGTGTAATATTTTTAGAATCAACCCTAAGCTGAAGAACTTGCTTATCTTGTGATTCAATTGGCTGTAATGCCTGAATACTCAGTTTATCATTTTTATTAATTGAATCGAATAGTTTACACAACGTCGATTTACCAGAGCCATTTCTACCATAAATTAAATTGAGTATATCGAAAGACTGATTTAGTCCACCTTTATGTTGCCATTGCTTAATATTTTCAATTTTTATAATTCTTTCTAGCATTTAAAGCTCATTTCATGAAGTAAATATATTAATAATATATGCTATAAATCAAATACCTAGCAACTAGAAAAAAATGGTTGAATCTGCGGACGCTGTTTTTGTGATTCCATCCAAAGTGAGTGCTTAGATTGAACACGCATTAACAGGTCTGCACTGATACCTAAAGCATCATGCAAACGCAAAGCTACATCTGCGGTTATTGGTGCTTTACCATTAATAATTCGAGAAAGTAATGGACGTGTTATCTGAATACGTTCAGCAAGTTCTGTAATGGTAATTGCTTGTCCTTCTTCTTTTAAGCCATCTAACCATTCTGAAACTAACTCACCTGCATGAGCTGGATTATTCATCATCATATTCACCTCAATGGTAGTCCTGATAGTCCACGATATACGCATTACCATCTTTAAAAATAAAAGTCATACGCCAATTGGCATTCACCGTAATTGCCCAATGATCTTTTAACTTCCCTTTCAAAGGATGAAGCTTCCATTCAGGGAAATTCATTTCATCAATGCTTTGGGCTTCATTCAAAGCAGTTAATTGTCTTTTTAACTTTGTTGCATGTACTGACTAAATACCTGCTGTAGAACTGGTTTTAAAAAATCGTTCTAGTCCCTTATGATTAAAATCTATAATCACAAAAAATCACCCTTTGTATAGTTTTAATTTATAGAAATTCGTTCAGTAAAACTATACAAAAATTAAAAGTAAAGAAAGTAAAATTTAGAAAAAATGAAATTCAATAACTTATATATTCAGCATTTAACATAAAGTCTCTTATACAAAGCGAAAAAACGAGGATCTATTGTCCTCGTCTCGTGTAACGACCATTATCTTAAATAGATTACATTTAGTACATGATCATACCTTCTATCCAATCTTTAAAATTCGGATAAGAATTTTGGGCATCATTTATAATTATTGAAACTGATCTAGAAATAGACTTAGAGTTTTGTTTTGCAAAATTCAAAAAATTATTATTAATTTTGGATGTATCTTCTGGATATTCAATAGATTCTAATGGCCCATGGTTTTGTGATAATAACCAAAGATAGTCACTAAAATCTTTTGCTACAACGCCAATTTCTCCTTCTGATCCTAAAAATACGATTGGTTGATCTAATATATTTTTGTCTTGATTAATCACCCAAAAAGCAGCATATCCACCAGTACCATCTTGGCCAAAAACTAATAATGAATTAGCATCTGCTTGACTATTTCCAGTCCAAGCTTTTAACCATTGGTTTGCTTCGTTTTGCGACATAAAAGTTTGGTAAGGTTCGAAGTCGATACCATCCCCATCAGCATAATCAAACTCTAATTGGTGCAATTTAGTAAGTAGATTTGGAAATTGAGCCATGAAATCCTCTAATTCATTATTTTAAATAACTTCTAAAATTAACATAATACACTTTATACGAAACGAAAAAACGGGAGCTTAACTCCCATTTTTATAAAGGAAAATACCAGCAAACTCTAGACTTCCGTTTGTATATATTTCTTACTAAATACTAAGTTCTGATCACGCTTCATAAAACAAGTACATATAATTGCTACAATTGCCATGCTCAAAATATAGATTGAAATTAAATGTGGACTGCCTTGCCCAATACTCAATAATTTTGTTGCAATCAGTGGTGCTAAACCTCCCCCGAGTACACCAGCAAACTGCACTGAAATTGATATTCCACTATAACGAATTTCAGCAGGGAACTGTCTTGCAAATAACTGGGCCTGAGGTGCATACATCACTGGAAACACAATGCCAATCGCCACAACAATTGCTGTCCAGACTAAAAAAGGATCTTTAGTATTTAACATGCTAAAGAATGGGTAACAGTACAGCGCAAGTAGAATTAATCCGAACATAAACATATTACGCTGCCCCACTTTATCTGACAAATGCCCACATAAAGGTGTCATGAACATGACCATTGCCCCACCACAAATGGTTGCGAATAAAATGTTTTGGCGAGGAATCCCTAATTGTGTAGTGGTATAGGCTAATGCAAAAGTAGAGGCAATATAGAACCATGCATTTTCAGCGGCACGTGCAATAATGATGGTAACTAATTCCTTAGGATGATTCTTAAATACCTGTAATGCAGGAACTTTAATTTTTTCAGCCTTTTCTTTTATTTTTTCAAAGTCAGGAGATTCAGGTACTTTTACTCGGATATACCAACCAATGGCAAGCAATACAATACTGGCTAAAAATGGCAGTCTCCAGCCCCAACTAAACAGAATCTGTTCTGGCATAAGAGATACCAGACCCAATGCGATTGAAGCCAGCATTAAACCGCCCCCTGCACTGGCTTGAGGTAAACTTCCCCAGAAACCTTTTCCACCTTCTGGTGCGTGTTCAACTGCCATAAGTACTGCACCACCCCATTCGCCCCCCATGGCCATGCCTTGGATGAAACGGAGAATGACCAAAAAGAGTGTTGCCCAATAACCAATGGATTCATACGTTGGCAATAAACCAATCAGCACTGTAGGAATACCCATTAAAACTAAGGTGAGTAACAACATAGATTTACGGCCAACTTTATCTCCAAAATGACCAAATACAATTCCACCTAATGGGCGACCAATAAAACCTACTGCATAAGTTGCAAACGCAGCCATTACACCCATCAATGGGTCTAGATTAGGGAAAAATAGTTTATTGAAAATTAGTGCTGCAGCAGCACCATAAATAAAAAAGTCGTACCATTCTATGGTTGTACCCACCATACTGGATATACCCGCTAATCGGTGTGCAGACTTTTTATTTTTCAGACTTGTTCCTTGTACTTGTTCCATATCCTATTCTTCCTTATTCGTCTTATTTCATTCCTGAAGTTTTTTCTATTTTTATTGGCTTTTCTGTCTATAAAATTGGCAATTCTCTAAAACCATACAAGCTTAAAAAAATTAATATAAATCACCTTTTTGTGCTTAAGCCTTGCATGAACTGGGTTCATAGAAGACTTAAACACCCGTGTTATACATGTGCTCTATAGACTGCTTACTCCATAAGGGCCACAGATTTTCCAAAATTTTTTCAAATTTTGAATTATCGGTTTGCCATTGCGGATTCTTATCTTTATCAATAATTAAAGCCCGCACACCCTCCATAAAATCCCCCTGCTCAAACCAAATATCCTGTAAATCACGCTCAAGCTGCATACATTTCTCAAGAGACAAACTCTGTCCTACTTGTTGTAGTTTCAAACTGCTTTGTTTAGCGATTAAAGGGCGCTGTTTCAAAATACTCAAAGTCTTATCCGCCCAATTTTGGTCATTAGAATCAGTTTCATGGGCCAAACTTCGTTCAATCTCATGTAGGTCTTGATAGGCAAAATGCTTATTGATGTGGTCTGCCAATGTCTTGAGTTCACTTGCTACAGGATGGGTGATAAAAGCACTAATAATTTTTCTGATTTCGGTATGGTTCAAAGATGATGAAGCAATCAATGCTGCCTGTAATTCAGGAAAACGCTCACTTGGTAAATGATAATCAACCAGATCTAAATAAAGCGCATCGCTGCTACTAATTTGCTCCCCCGTAAGCGCCAAATAAACCCCAATTTCATCAAGTCGTGACAAAAAGTGTGTCGCACCTACGTCGGGGAAAAAACCAATTGCAGTTTCCGGCATCGCAAAACGTGATTTTTCACTGGTGACCTGAATATGGCAGGCTTGGGCTAAACCAAATCCGCCCCCAAATACATATCCATCAAGGAACACAATGGCTGGTTTGGCAAATTTCCGTAAGGTATTGAGCATGACGTATTCAGCAGCAAAATAATCTTGATATTGAGTATTGCCCGCTTTATAACTGTCATACAAATAACGAATATCCCCACCTGCGCAAAAAGCTTTCGGACTGTTGGAATTAATTAATACGGCCTGTATCTCAGGCATATCACGCCAATGTTCCAACTGAGTGGTAATTCCCTGAATCATCGACACAGACAAAGCATTTAAATGCGTTGTACGATCTAAGCTGATAATGCCTAAACTACCTTGAATTGTAATGATCAAATTATTTTCATTGCTCATGATCATTCCTTCATTGATGAGTAAATTTGGCTGGGCGTTTTTCAACAAATGCAGACATCCCTTCTTTCTGATCAGAACCCGCAAAAATTGAATGAAATACTCGTCTCTCAAATCGCAGACCTTCAGCAAGACTTACTTCAAATGCCCGATTAATAGACTCTTTAATCATCATCACCGCAGTCAGGGATTTTTCAGCAATTTTTTCGGCCGCTTGCAGCGTTTGTTCAAGTAGTTCATCTTGAGTAAATACTTGGGCGACTAAGCCACTTTGTTCTGCTTCCTGAGCACCCATTTGTCGTGCAGTCAGGCACATCTCCATCGCTTTCGCTTTACCAATGGCTAAAGTTAAACGCTGTGTACCTCCAATCCCAGGAAGTACACCTAAGGTCACTTCGGGTAAACCAAATTTTGCATTATCAGCGCAGTAAATAAAGTCACACATTAAAGCTAATTCACAACCGCCACCCAAAGCATAACCGCTTACAGCTGCGATCAAGGGCTTACGACGCTGAGCAATTCGATCAGCAAGGCTGAAAAAATCATCCAAATAAATTTGTGGAAAGCTTAAGTCCGCCATTTCTTTAATATCGGCGCCAGCTGCAAAAGCTCTTTTCGAACCAGTCAGAACGATACAGCCAATGTTCGGATCTTTTTCAAGTTGATCCAGCGCTTGATTGACTTCAATAATGAGTTGGTTGTTCAGTGCATTTAAGGCTTGAGGACGATTTAAGGTAATCAGCCCTACGCCATTACGTTGTTCTAATAAAATGGTTTGCCACTGCATAAAAATATCCTTATTTATATTATAAACTGCGTGCGATCACTAAGCGTTGAATATCACTTGTGCCTTCATAAATTTGGCAAATACGTGCATCGCGATAAATCCGTTCAATCGGAAAATCTTTTAGGTAACCATAACCACCAAAGATCTGTAAGGCTTTGGAACAAACGCGTTCTGCCATCTCCGAAGAAAATAGCTTTGCCATTGAGGCTTCAGTTAAACAAGGCTCCCCTACCTCTTTTTTACGTGCTGCATAATGTACCAGTTGTCGCGCAGCTTCTATTTCTGTCGCCATACTGGCGAGCCTAAAAGAGATGGCTTGCTGTTCAAAAATAGGCTTTCCAAAAGCAATTCTTTCATGAGCGTAGCGAGTTGCTTCTTCTAATGCAGCACGGGCAAACCCAACGGCTTGTGCAGCAATACCAATACGTCCCCCTTCAAGGTTAGAAAGTGCAATTTTTAAGCCGTCACCTTCTGCTCCCAATCTTAAACTCTGATGAATACGCACATCCGTTAGCGCAATTTGGCAAGTATCTGAAGCATGTAAGCCCAGTTTTTCTTCAATACGAATTACTTCATAACCTGGTGTATCACGCGGGACTAAAAATGCACTGATGCCTTTTTTACCTGCACTCGGATCAGTCACCGCAAAAACAATAATCATCCCTGCATTATGACCAGAAGTAATAAATTGTTTAGATCCATTGATAATATAGTCATCACCGTCTTTCACCGCACGGGTCTTAATCGCTGCAGCATCCGATCCAGTATGGGGCTCAGTTAAGGCAAAAGCCCCTATCATCTCGCCTTGTGCTAAAGGTAATAGAAACTGTTGTTTCTGTTCTTGTGTACCAAATTTCAAAATTGGTACACAACCTACAGAATTATGCACACTCATAATCGTTGAAGTTGCACCATCTGCAGCCGCGACTTCTTCAAGTGCTAAAACATAAGCCAACGTTCCTGTACCTGAACCACCCCATTCTTCTGGAATTAGCATCCCCATAAAGCCCAATTGGCCCATTTGCGCTAAAGCCTCTACCGGGAATAATTCTTTTTGATCCCACTCGCTGGCATAAGGTTTGATTTGCTCCTGCGCAAAGCTTTTTGCCATATCTTGAATAAGTTTTTGTTCTGCCGTTAATTGCATAATGATTCCTTCAATCCCTTATTTTTTAGCTAGGATGATTTATGAGTGCTTGCTGTTTATTAATTTCCTGATTACGCAGTAAAAAACGCTGAATTTTACCACTCGGTGTCTTCGGCAATTCAGTAACAAATTCAATGAGTCTAGGATAGGCGTGTGCAGACAATCGATTTTTCACAAACAGCCCCAGTTCACCTTCAAGATTTGCAGTGGCTTTAAAATTATTCGCCAAAATGACAAATGCTTTAATTACTTCAGTGCGTTCAGGATCGGGTACACCAATGACTGCAGCCTCAATCACTGCATCATGTTCAAGTAGGGCACTTTCCACATCAAAGGGTCCTACACGATAGCCTGAAGTGGTGATCACATCATCACTACGCCCCACAAAACTCATACTGCCATCAGCATGAATTTCTGCGGTATCACCAGTTAAATAATAGTGACCCAAAAATGGAGATTTACGACTTTCTTCATAGCCCGAGAACCACATCATAGGTGATTGACGAATATCTACTGCAAGGATTCCAGACGTGTTTGCAGGCAATTCATAACCTTGTTCATCCACGACTGTAATTCTATAACCGGGGCTAGCAAAACCTGCTGCTCCAAATCGGACGGGATGCTCAAGGGCATGATGATTACAAACCACCATGCCTACTTCAGTCTGCCCATAGTGGTCATAAATCGGGACATCAAGTACCTGTTCAAACCAACGAATCACTTCTGGATTTAAAGGTTCACCAGCACTGCTCACCACACGTAATTTACCGCGCAGTTCTGCCATCTGAACTAGATCAGCTGCCATCATCATTCGATATGCTGTCGGTGCACCGGCAAGGTTCGTAATGCCATACTCTTTCACAATCTGGCACACGCTTTCAGTACTAAAACCGCCTTCATAAAACAAGGTCGCATGCCCTAATAATAAAGGCCCTGTAATGCCGTAATACAGACCATAAGCCCAACCGGGGTCGGCAATATTCCAAAAAGCATCTTTAGCTGTTAAACCGATGGCATCTTTCATATAGCCACCAAATGCAATTAAGGCTTTGAGCGGGACGTGTAAAGGTTTAGCAGGTCCCGTTGTTCCTGAAGTAAACATCAGTAAAAAAGGATCCTTAATATTGAGCATCACCAGCTCACATGTTTCCGACTGGCTATTCAGTTCTGTCCAGAAATTCAGATCCTGAGGATATAGCGCTACTTCCTGCTCGACATGAACAGTAACAATGGTTGGGCAGTCAGTCACTTCACTTAATTTATGCCGATTACCCAAATCAGTCACCACCAGCTTACTATTGGCAAGCTTAATTCGATGTTCAATCGCTTTAGGTCCAAAAGCAGTAAACAGGGGCTGATAGACAGCTCCTATACGCCATGCCGCAAGAATGGTAATAATTAACTCGGATGTACGTGGCAATAATCCTGAAATTCGATCTCCTTTGCCTACACCTTTAGATTTTAAAAAATTGGCAAATTGACTGGAGTATTTTTTCAGCTCGCTAAAGGTATACTGTTCTTTTCTACCATCCTTGCCATACCAATATAAGGCAATACGTTCAGAGTCTGCGTAGCGATCACAACACTCATAGCAGGCGTTTAGAGCATCGATAGAACCCGATAATAAATGGCTCGCAACCGTGTTTAAATCAAATGTTTGTGCCATTTTTTGATAATTCAACATATTTTAACCTCAGTCTGAATTTATAATTATTAATGACAGGGTGTTATTCTCGTGTGGCAGTCCTTACCACACGATGATCATTAAGCTAATAAGCACTGGTGGGGTGCATATTGATGAATAATGCTGGAAAAATCTAAAGTTGCATCACCTTCTTGGCACAACTGCTGATACAGTTTCTGCACCATACTTCCCAATACAATAGGATGTTCGGCTTGTGTTGCAGCATCAACGGCTAAGCCTAAGTCTTTAAGCATGAGATGTGCAGCAAAACCATCTTTGTAGCCACGAGAAGAAGGTGCATTGTCGCAAATGTCTGGCCATGGATTATAAATTTCTGAACTCCAGCAACGCCCAGTCGAGCTATTAATCACTCCCGCCAATGCTTGCGGATCAATTCCCAGTTTGACACCCAATGCCATACCTTCTGCTACGGCCGTCATGGAAATAGCAAGAATCAAGTTATTACAGATTTTTGCTATTTGCCCGGTACCGATATCACCACAGTGCACAAAATTTTTCCCCATTAAACTGAGCACAGGCTTAATTGCGTTAAAAGTTTGTGCATCAGCACCAACCATAAAGGTTAACGTGCCGTCCTTAGCACCAAGTGTACCGCCCGAAACGGGTGCATCACAGATGCGAACCTGTTTCGTCTGACCTACTGCGGCAATTTCTTTAATGGTTTGTGGGTCAATAGTACTGCTATCAATACATAAACTTCCGGCTTTCAATACAGCAAGTACCCCGTGCTCGCCTAAATAGACCTCACGGACATGCTTAGCTGCAGGCAACATGGTAATGACCACATCCGCCTCTTTTGCAGCAGCTTGCGGGCTTGTACAAACCACCCCACCGGCTTCAGCGAAATGCTGTAAAGCCACTTCGCTTAAATCATAGCCAAAAATGGTTTGTCCTGATTTAAGCAGGTTTTGCGCCATAGAACCGCCCATATTTCCTAAACCAATAAAAGCAATCTTCATGGTTTTTCTCCTTAGCGCAAACTAATGGTGGTATTGAGGCTACCCGCTTCTTGATGGTCTTCAAACCAACGACTGGTGATGGTTTTGGTTTGAGTGTAGAACTGCACGGCTTGTTTGCCATATGGTCCCAAATCACCAAGTTTAGATCCTCTTGAACCGGTAAAGCTAAAAAATGGCACAGGTACTGGAATCGGAATATTAATCCCGACCTGACCAATATCAATGCTATTTTGGAAAATACGTGCAGTCGTACCACTTTGGGTAAATAAACCCACACCATTACCAAATGGATTGGCATTCACTAGGGCAATCGCTTCGTCTAAAGTATCAACATGAATAATCGCAAGAACTGGTCCAAAGATTTCTTCTTTATAGATTCGCATCTCGGTATTTATCTGATTAAAGATTGTTGGACCTACAAAGTTACCTTGCTCATAACCTTTCACTTGAACATCACGACCATCCAGTAGGATTTCAGCACCCTGCGCTATTCCACTGTTAATTAAATCGAGTATACGAGCTTTAGCGCGAGGTGAAATCACGGGACCGACATCGGTATTGGGTTCATGTCCGGCATTTACACTCAGTGTTTTGGTTTTAATAACCAATTCATCCACCCAGTGTTTGGTTTCACCGACCATCACCGCAACAGAAAGTGCCATGCAACGCTGTCCAGCTGCACCAAATGCAGCACCGACTAAAGCATTTAAAGTTTGTTCTTTATTTGCGTCAGGCATGACTACAACATGGTTTTTTGCACCCATCATCGACTGAACACGTTTACCATGTTGTCCTGCTAGGTTATAAACATGTGTGCCAACCGCTGTAGATCCTACAAAGGAAATGGCCTTAATGTCTGAATGCGTACACAACATATCAACGACTTCTTTACCACCATGCACCACATTGAGTACGCCCGCAGGTACACCGGCCTGAATCGCCAATTCAACCAGCATCATGGTTGAAAGTGGATCTTGTTCAGAAGGCTTTAATACAAAAGTATTACCACAAACAATCGCCATCGGGAACATCCACAGAGGAATCATCGCGGGGAAGTTAAAAGGGGTAATACCTGCACAAACACCGAGCGGCTGTTGCAAGGTATAGGTATCTATACCCCGCGCTACCCCCTCAATATACTCACCCATTTGTAACGTGCCGATTGAACACGCATGCTCCACCACTTCTAAACCACGCTGAATATCTCCTTCCGCATCTGCTAGGGTTTTACCTTGTTCAGCAGTCAACACTTGAGCAATGCTTTTAGCATTACTTCGGATTAAATCCTGCAATTTAAGCATAATGCGCATACGCGTTTGAATTGGTGTCTGCCGCCAGCTGGTAAAAGCATTTTGTGCAGCAGCAATGGCAGCATTCACTTCTTCACGAGTCGCGAAAGGAACTTGTCCAATCACTTCTTGGGTCGCAGGATTAACAATGTCTTGCCAATTGCTGGTCTGTGACTCAACAAATTCACCATTGATTAGCAATTTAGCCGTGGTTAATTGGGTATTTTGATGCGGTTGATGAATAGCGTTCATGATCGCTCCGTGATCCTTGTTATTGTTGGTTGTTCTGCCTATTGGCTTTATTAAACGTTTTATTTTTTACGTTGTTTAAGCAGACTAGCAAAGAAAACTTTGACCACCAATCGAAATTGTTGCACGATGATTGTGCAAATTTGCACAAGGACTGAACAGGATGTTTAAAAAAGATGAAAGTAGATTGGGATCATTTACGTTTTTTTTTAGTATTGGCGCGTGCTAAAACGCTCACCAATGCAGCTCGCTTAATCGGTGTTGAACACAGTACCGTAGCGCGTCGAATTCAAGCTTTGGAGCAAAACTTAGGGACTCAACTTTTTAAGCGTGAAGCCACAGGTTATGAGCTAACAGCAGAAGGCGCAGCGTTAGTGCCACGCGTTGAGCAAATGGAGCAGTCTTTTTTACAAATAGATAAACCACATAATCCGTTACAAGGTCGTATACGAATTGGCGCGCCTGAAGGCTTTGGTACCGCATTTTTAGCCCGCTTGTTGGCTGAGTTCTCCCAGCATTATCCATTATTGACGATAGACCTCATACCCGTACCTAGAATGATTAAGTTATCGCATCGTGAAGCAGATATTGTTATCTCAATTGATCGTCCAAAATCTGGGCCTTATATTATTACTCGGCTTTCAAATTACTGTTTAAGGCTTTATGGCAGTACAAGTTATTTGCTGCAAAACCCAAAGATTCACCGTTTAGAAGACTTAACTCAGCATCGGTTTGTAGATTACATTGATGATTTAGTTTATAGCTCGGCACTATATTGTCTGGAACGATTACCTTTACAGTTGACCGCTTGTTTTCGCAGTAACAGTATTCTGGCACAACAAATTGCTGTCAGTGCTGGTGCCGGACTCGCAATTTTACCTCGCTTCATTGCTAAAGATAAACCTGAACTTGAGGAAGTATTGAGTGAAAAGGTTAACTTTACACATACCTTCTGGATGTTAACTTTAGTTGATTTACAGCATGAACCAAAAATCAAGTTAGTATGGGATTTTCTACGTAAACAAGCCGATATCCAGCAAGATTTATTAATGGGAAGTTAAAAATAATAGTAATGGACGTGTTGTTTTTTCTTTGAAGAAAATTAGCTTTTGATTACTTTCCTATTGAACTATCTTTAAAATCCATACTTAAAAAAAGTGTAGCAAATTGCTACACTTTTTCTTTTGCTTGCATTAACATTTTTTTCAGAAGAATTTCTAATTCTTGTAAATTTTGATCCTCAAATTCACTTATTTTTAGTGAAATTTTTAAGGTATTGTGATCAAACTTAATATTACCTGCGACTTTTCCATCATATTCAATTTTATGTACAATTGAAGTTTTGATAGGTTCTTTAGTTTCTTGTGACTTTAGAATTTTTTCAGCTAATAAGGCAAGTTTTGATTGCTCAACTTCCTTTTTAAGTAACTTAGACCAGGCCTCAATTAATGCAGCTTTAGCATTACTATAATTTTCTTCATAGTCTGAGAGAAACTTTTTTACGGCAGTCGCTGCTGTACGGGCTAACAATGCAGGTTGTTGTTCTAAATCATCAAGTAGCTCTTTAGGTAATTTTTCGAAAGATAAATATTTATACATATCCTCACGATTCATACCCAATGATTTCGCAAGTTTTTGCTTATTCTTTTTTAATTTTTCATTTAAACCACTTAAGCCTATATATATTTCATAGTCTGTTAAGTCTTCTCGTTTCAAGTTCTCAGCTAAAGTTAACAGTGCTACATCTTCATCTGAAGCATCTATAACAATCACTTCAATTGTATTTTTATTCAGAAATTGATGTGCTCTCAAACGTCGTTCACCAGCAATTAATTCATACTTATCATGTACTCTTCGAACAGCAATCGGTTGTAGCAAGCCAATTTCTTCAATAGAAGTCGCTAAATCTTCAATATCTTGTTGATTAAATATTTTTCGTGGTTGATTTGGACTAGGCTGAATATCTGTAATTTGTACATTCCGACGTAGTTCTTTGACATCATTTACATGCTCTTTTTGAGCTTGTTGATGTTTTTGAGTATTTTGCTGAAGACGTTGTGCCAACAGTTCTTTTGTACTTACCATAGTCTTCTCAAAGTGCTTTTATTCAACACGGTTAATAATTTCTTTTGCTAAGTCTTGAAAAGCTTTACGAACTTTAGCGTTTTTATCAATACCTAATAATGGTTGCTTCAAAATGGCTGCTTGATTAACTTTAGTACTCATAGGAATCGTTGTTTTCAACAACTCACCGACTTGATTCAAAGCTTCATCTCTAATCAGTTTACAAACATTTTGACGTTCATCATGTTTAATCAGTAAAGCACCTAAAAGTTTTAACTGAGGATTTACTCTTCTTATTTTAGTTAAATGGTTAATTAAATCTGTTACACCATAAAGGCCATATTGGGATCCAGATTCAATAGGTATAATCACATGTGTTGATGCAGCTAAAGCATTACTGGTCAAAAGTTTTAAGCTTGGAGGACAATCAATAAGAATAAAGTCATATAATCCTTTTAACATTTCCAATTTACTAGAAAGTTCTTCAGAGGGTCTAGGTGCATCATCTTTCAGTTGATCTTCAGTTTTACCTAACGTGAGAGAACCATAAATTAAAGAAACATTTTTTAAATTCGTTTCTTCTTCTAGCGCTTCTGATAATAAATTTAGACCACCAACAAGTAATTCAGCCGATGTGGTTTCTACCTCACTAGGATGTCTTGATCCAATATGCAAACTTGCGTTGGCTTGGGGATCTAAATCAATCACCAATACTTTGTTGCCCAAGTCTGCTAGTTCTGATGCTAGATGAACTACAGTGGTCGTCTTTCCGCAACCACCTTTATGATTTGCCACAGCAATGATTTTAGTCGACTTACTTGTCATAATAGACCTCGCTTGAGTTATTGTAATATAAAGAACTTTGTAGCAACTTGCTACACCTTCTTTACGTTACGTTGAAGTTATAATCTGAACATGAATAAAAAACAAACAGATTCTTTTTTTTATTAAATATAGCTAGCTAATTATAATTAGTATTAATTTATATAATTAGTTAATTATAATTAGAGTCCTTTTTTATTTTTTAAAATCAATATCTTATGATTTTAAAGGTGGAAGACTTGTCACTGAAAAGTGGAAGACCTGTCACTGAAAGGTGGAAGACCTGTCACTGAAAGGTGGAAGACCTGTCACTGAAAGGTGGAAGACCTGTCACTATGGTGGAAGGGTTGTCACCGAGTTTAAATAAAACTTGAATTTAAACTATAAAATTATTTAAAAACAGGTTCTTAATCTGTTGATAAGTTGGTTTATTTGGCTTTAAAGGTGGAAGACTTGTCATTTTAATATTTTTATCCTGTGGATAACCTGTTTGTTCGTAATTTCATCAAGGATATTGTCTATTTTCATTTCTGAGCAGGTTAAAAGTGGAAGGTTTGTCACTGTTATGGTGTATTTTTAATTATTTTTTCCACTTTAAAGGGGGGTTTTGTGCATTTTTTTGCTTTCTATGCATTTTCAAAATGATTAAGAAATACTAAAAGTGGAAGGTTTGTCACTAAAAAGTGCAATATTTGTTTTATTTTCCACTTTAAGTTTAAAAAGTGTTTTAAATAGCAAAACAAAGTGACATGGCTTCCACTCTTAGCCTTTGCTTTGATTGCTTGTTGTTCATTTCTGTATAGTGTTGAGTTAAAAGGGTGGATAATTTGCATAGGATTCCACTTTTGTGTATAACATGTAGAAAAGTACTTTTATTTTCCACTTATGAACAAGCTGAACGAAAAAGAAGAAATAGAATATTTACCTTATTGTATTGGGAATATTCGCCATAATGGAGTGGTCAGTACGAGCAACCGCCTGATTCGACCGATTGAATTGTCATCCAATGAGTACAAAGCGCTGCTTTATGCGATGGCGGTGGCGAATTACGGTGAAAAAAATAATCAAGATCGTGAAATTACCGAGCAAACCTATATTTATTTACATAAAGATGATTTAGGCGAGTTACTCGGTTTAGATAAAAAAAATTCCATTAATGTTGCAATAGACCGGATCTATAAAGAGCTGTCCTCTCGTGTTGCCCATTTTGTCATTGAAGAGTCTTTAGATGACAGCAAACGGAAAGTAAAAAAAGTGCATTCTGTGGTGCCTATTATTCGAGAGCTGCGTTGGGAAGATGACGCCAAAAATGCATTACAGATTCGCTTTACCAGTGAGGTGCTGCCTTATTTCACACGTCTAGCAAGCGGGAATTTTACCACTTACCAGTTAAAGGATTTATTTGCTTTAGATTCAGTGACCAGTATGAGTCTGTATTCCTACTTTATTAAAAATGAGTTCAAGTATGCGAATCAGGAGTCATATGAAGTTGAACTGTCACTGGAAAATATCAAAGCATTAACCGATATTGGCGAGAAGAAGTATGACCGTTGGGTTGATTTCAGACGTTATGTGTTAGATAAAATTGTTGAAGAAATTAATGATAGAACCAGTCTGAAGCTGGAATATGACACCATTAAGAAAGGACGGCCTATTGTAGGTGTCCGATTTAAAATTACCAGTGGTCATACTGAGGCTGTTATTCCTCAAAGCAATGAAAATACCCAAATTTATTTGGATGTGGATTTTGATGATAACGCCATCGTGAAAGAGCTGGGTGCAAAATTCGATATGACGGTTCGGTCTTGGTATATTCACGCCAGTGATCCAAATTATAGACAGTTCAGCAAGTGGTTTAAGGCCGAAGGCTGTTTAACCGATTCTCAAGCCAACTTGATTGTAAACGATATTATGTTTCAAATGGATTTTGCTGTAGCGGGCGTATCCATGAATGATTTCAAAAAAGAAATGAAATATAAGCTAAAAAATGATCCCACCTTTGTTCAGGGAAATCGCGAGCGTTTGAACGAGATTTTCGGCAAAGAGATTATTTAAAAGGTGTAGCAACTTACTACACTTTATTTGATGGTACTAAATTGAACCCAATATCTTTTTGAAATTGACAAAAAGATGTTGAGAAATTTTTATGGGTTTTTAGTTGTTAGATTCTCAGACGAAGTGCAACAGAGATTAATTTAGGTAGAAAGTGAGATGAGATAGCATTTTGCTTCCGGACAGACCAAAGCCAAAGTTACACAATGAACTACACTCATCTCACTCAAGAAGAAAGATATCAGATTTACGCTTTATTCGTGAAGGTTTTTCTAAGCATACTATTGCACTCAGATAGGAGCGTGTCCCATCTACGATTTGTAGAGAGATCAAACGTAATTGAAACAGAAATGGTTACTTTGCTAAACATGCTCATAAGCTGGCAAAAACACGTCATAGCTCAAATCATAAAACTGTTAATCCTGCTGTATGGAAACAGGTCAAAAGTTATCTTGCTCTGCAATGGAGTCCTGAACAGATTGCTTCATATATTGCTGTCAGTATGCATTCAATTTACCATTATATTCTTCAAGATAAAATTAAGGGAGGTCATCTATATCAGCATTTACGTTTTAGGAATCAGCGCAAGAGGAGGTATGGACATCTAGAAAACCGTGGGAAACTGAACAATCGAAAAAATATTCATAAAAGACCTCAAATCATTCATCAGCGTTCACGTTTTTGCGATCTGGAAATAGAGACCATCGCCGGCAATAATCTCAGCAATCTTTAATTTCGATTGTGGACAGAAAAACAGGCTATCTATGGCTAAAAAAGTGCAGTACCCGTAAGAGTCAGGCTATTTTATAAACCATAGTTCAAATTGTTATCTTGGGATGGTAATTCCTCCTTCTTTTTCATTGTATAGCTGACTGTTTGGTTATCATACAAATCTTGTACACGTTCCTCAGCTGTAAGTAGGCTTGGATCTCTTTCCTCTAGGCTAAATGCTGGGGTTTTATGTAGAGGTAAAGGAGGAGAGTCTTGTTGAATTACAACTTGATTTGATTCTTATTCTAGAACAATAGGGATATGCAAATTGACACCGAGCAGAGCGAGCTCGAGATTTGTTGATTTGTTGATTTGTTGATTTGGACAATGTGATATACATAGTCTCATCCTGTATTTTTTTTAAACTTTTATTGAGCGGACTAAATAGGATAGAAATAATGTTTGATTTTTCACTTTTTTCTTAGCACAAAAAATTAAATTTTTCAGTAATTTAAGAAGTAAAAAAGGGGAATGTTTTGCCATTTTTATCAGAATAGATATTTCTAATAATGATCTTATAAATTTGTTTTTTAAAGAAGGTATACGATGCAAGATCAGAATGTTTTGGCACTTGATATTGAAAATTCTGATGATAAAAATCTTAAAAGCTCAATACCTTATTCTTTTGATGCTACTCTCGAAAATGATTCAAAACATGCAAAAGTTGTTGAGAAAAATCAAAAAATATATAGCGAAAATGATTCTAAAAAATTTGAAGATATTATTCTTCGTCATATTGAAAAAAATGCATGAAAAAACGATCACGCGAAACCAACTGCTCACTCAACATAAAGAAATTTTAATTCAGCTTTTCAGTCTTGGTGCAACGACAGAAGAAGTACTGACATTTCTAAAAAAAACAATTTCACTGGAATTACTGCAGAAAATTTAACAGCATTTTCAAAGAAGAAAAAATAAATTATTGTGTGAAGTAAGCAATAAAAATTACTTCACACAAAGCAATTGATCCCATTTGAAGTAGATCTAGCTCAGTTGATCACGAGACATATTCCAGTTTCTGTTTACGACTTTTATGATTCCTTTTAATGCCTTCACTTGATCTGAGTTGACATATGAAAGGGATGGTCACCACCTAGTTTTAAACATTAACTTTTAAAGAATTTCTACTTAAAAGTGTACTTATAAATGTACTTATAAATGGGGGGATTATGATGTGTGCTGAAAAAATGTAGGCTTTAACTTGGTAAACTGAATATACTCATCAGGAGTTTTCCATGAGCAAAAAATAAAAAAATTACACAGCCGAATTTAAGACTGAAGTAATAAAAGCCATTGAAGAAAATAATGGCAATGTCTAGCATATCCATTCAGACTCTTTCAAATTGGTACAATAAAGCCAAATCTGGAACACTAATTGGTATACAACAATATCCTTCAGATCTTGTGGCGCTGATCGAAGAAAATAAAAAGCTAAAACAACAACTCAAGAATGCTGAAATGGAAAAAGAATTTCTAAAAAAAGCAGCAGCGTACTTTGCCAAAGAAAGCCAGTAAGGTAGAGGGAGCCAATATTGTAGTCATGAATATCTGAACATGCTTGAAAAATATGGTTTTAAGGGATCAATGAGTAAAAAAGGTGATTGCTTTGACAATGCGCTGACTGAAAGTTTCTGGGGCATATTAAAGAATGAATTGATTCATCATCGTAACTATAAAACGAGGGAAGAAGCTAAAGCAGATATTACAAAATACATAGAGTTATTTTCAGAGCAGAATTCAAAAAGGATTGGATTTTAAGACACCAAATCAAATGGCAGAGGACTCTTACAAGTTGGTTGCCTAGAATCTCCCAAGTGAAAGTCTCCTGTAATTTCAGCACACATCATACCATCCCTATTTATAGTGATAGCAATTATTTTTATCGAATGATTTAATCGCTAAGTTAATTAAATCAATAAATTTATTGCTTATTTGTCAGATAATTTTTAATTTTTTTCAATACACAACTAGCAATGTGCACATGATTGATTCTTGTAATGAGCTATATCAAGGAAAAAGTATGCCATCAGAGCCTTGATAGTTAAGCATTGAAAATATTATTTTGGAGAAAATAATGAATCATGTTTACCGCATTATATGGAATGATACTTTAGGAACATGGGTCGCAGTTGCTGAAAATGTAAAAAGAAAAGGGAAGCGGTCTGGTAAAGCTCTGAAGATGGTAACACTTGTTGTGACTGGTGCTGTAAGTGGGAATTTATATGCATCGTCGGCTCAGTGTGTGCCAGCAGGTAATTGTGTAGCTATAGATAGTGGTTTTACGCAGACAATTACGCTGACAAATAATGTAAGTACAGCTATTGGTGCAAAAATTTCAGGAAGTGATGGAAAAAATGGTAGAGCAGGCGCTTTATTTGTTCCACCTAAAGCAGGAGGGAAGGGAGAAACAATTGAAGGTGCAAGCTATATACAATGGGGGGATGCTGAGTATGACCCTGTAACAACTACAACTACAATTAAATATATAAAAACCAATGCAAACTCAATAGCTCCTGCTGAATATAAAGTAGTTACATTCACACCAAAGAATGACAAAACAAGTGGTGAAGAAGGCTATGACTCTCTTTTTGGTGATACTCCACCAATGATGAATGTAACGACCACGACTTATACGCTAAATGCTTCAGCTTCATACGATAAAAGCAATCCCATTACCAGTCACATTGTGGCAGATGTTTCTATTAATGAAAAAACTGGTGACGTCAAAATTACTCCACAGGGCTATAACTTTACGATTACAGATAATCTTTACACATCGGGTAGTGGCAGTGCAGAAAGTGGAACAGCACTGCAGGTTCAGGATGCAAGTGGTCAACCAATCCCTTTTAAAACCATTGTTAAAGGTGAAAATAAGACAGTCACTTTAAAAGATAGTGGAGTGGGTGTCTATTCGATTACAGAAGGTGGGGAAGGCGGAAATGGCGGTTCTTATTATTTGGGTGGGAAAGGTAAGGCAGGCGGAAAAGGCGGAGATGCTTCTGATACACAACTGGATGTTTCAGATTTAAATATAGTCATTCATGCAGCTAAGCCGAATGATGCTCAGGGAAGTGTCGGCGTTTTTGTTAAATCACAGGGAGGTGATGGTGGTAATGGTGGTGGTTCTTACACCATTTCTGCAAATGGTGGCAGTGGAAGTCTTGGCGGAATAGGTAAAGATGCTACGGTAAATGTCTTTAATACAGATATTAACATTCAGGATGATTATTCTTCGGGTATTGCTGCGATAAGTGTTGCTGGTAATGGTGGTAATGGTGGTAAAGCAGGAGGAATTGTTTCATCTGGCGGTAAGGGGAATAGTGCAGGTCAGGCAGGATCAGTATCTATAACCACGGACAGTAAGACAATCATTGCTGTGAATGGCAAATATTCAAGTGGGATCCTAGCTCAGTCAATTGGTGGAGCAGGTGGTAAATCGGGTAACAGCATTGGATTGGTGGGCCTTGGTGGGCAAGGTGGTCATGGTGGTAACGCAGGTAAGTCAATTGTAAATAACTATGCTCAAATTAACATGACAGGTGAATTATCCAATGCCATTACAGCACAATCTTTAGGTGGTGGTGGTGGAAATGGTGGTTTTTCTGCTGCATTGGTTGCTTTAGGGGCTAAGGGAGGTGCAGGTGGCAATGGTGATAAAGTTGCTGTGACCAATGGAGGAAAACTGACTACAGATGGTTATAGATCTGCCGGTATTTTAGCTCAGTCAATTGGAGGTGGTGGCGGGAACGCGGGCTTAACTGTTGGGCTGGTAAGTATTGGAGGCGATGGCAGTGGTGGGGGAACAGGAGGTGGTGTTGAAGTCAGCACTACAAAAGACAGCAATATCATCACTCAAGGAGATGAGTCAGTTGGTATTCATGCTCAGTCAATTGGCGGCGGTGGAGGCAATGGTGGACTTACTGTAGGCGTTATAGCTATAGGTGCTGATGGGGGTTCAGGAAATAGTGCAACAGAAGTTACGGTAACGAATAAGGGTGATATTACAACTGAAGGAAATAAAGGTTCATCTGCCATATTAGCTCAGTCGATTGGTGGCGGCGGCGGTAACGGCAGTATGAGTGTTGCAGCCGGTGGATTGGTCAGTGTTGCCATTGGCGGTAAAGGTGCAGATGGCGGTGATGGCGGTGAAGTAACAGTATCGTCAGCAAAAGATCGTACTATTCAAACAAAAGGTGAAGATTCTTCTGCAATTGTTGCACAGTCAATTGGCGGTGGTGGCGGTAATGGTGGAATAGCTATTGCTACGAGTGCAAGTATAGGTTCTCCAATTACCGCAAGTGTTGTACTAGGAGGGAAAGGTGGTAATGGTGCAAAAAGTAACCATGTTATTGTTGGGAATGATTCAAATTTAAGTACAGAAGGTAATCGTTCTACGGGTATTACAGCCCAATCTATTGGTGGTGGTGGTGGTAACGGCGGTATTGCTGTCGCGGCCAGTGCAGGTTTGAGTATTGTTAATGTAAATGTTGCTCTTGGTGGCAACGGCGGTAACGGTGGTGAAGCTAAAACGGCGACAGTAAATAATAGCGGAAATATTTCAACAAAAGGGATTGCTTCAACAGGTATTTTGGCTCAATCGATTGGCGGCGGCGGTGGTAGTGGCGGTATAACGGTCAGTGGAAGTTTAGGACCATCATTGCTTTCGGCAAACATTGCTTTAGGAGGTGCTGGCGGTAAAGGCAATGCCGCTTCACAAGCTTTTATTACGAATAAAGGGAATATTATAACCAAGGGTGCTAGTTCATCAGCAATTGTCAGTCAATCCATCGGTGGTGCAGGCGGTAATGCGGGGGGATCGGTTGCTGCTTCTGTCGGTAGTGCGAATGCTGTAAATTTGGCTATTGGCGGTAGTGGCGGAGAGGGCGGAAAAGCTGGCTTAGCCAAAGTTGAAAATGAAGCTGAATACATTGGAACAGCAGGTGATAACTCAAGTGCCATTATTGCTCAATCAATTGGCGGTGATGGTGGTAATGGTGGTTTTGCTGGCGCTGCGGATGTTTTTGGAGGAAATGCTGTTGGCTTAAGCTTTGGTGGCGCTGGTTCAAAAGGTGCTGAAGCAAATAAGGCGATTGTGAATAGTACGGGTTCTATTGAAACTGCAGGAAATAACTCGGTGGCTATTGTTGCACAGTCGATAGGCGGGACTGGCGGTAATGGTGGTTTGGCACTTGCCGTCAAGGCTGCAGGCAGTGGCCAATTGGCTGCGAATATTGCACTGGGCGGTCAAGGTGGTGAAGGTGGTAAATCTAATGAAGTGGCAATCACGGCCAAGAAATCAAAAAATTCAGATGCAAATACAGCGAGTATGTTGACGGAAGGAAATAATGCTACAGGTATTTTAGCACAGTCCATTGCAGGTTCAGGTGGCAATGGCGGTTTTTCTATAGCTGGAACTGCTTTGACTGGCAGTGGCATGTCAGTTGGTGTTGCACTGGGTGGTAATGCTGGTCAAGGCGCTAAAGCTGAAAAAGTTCACGTGACGACAGACCATAATATTGTTACGACTGGAGATTCATCAGCCGCAATCGTGGCTCAATCTGTTGGCGGTGATGGTGGTAGTGGCGGCTTTGCAGTTTCAGCTGGTGCAGACATTAAGGCTGTTACGGCAAATGTTACTTTGGGCGGTAAAGGTGGTACAGGCGGTCAGTCTGGTCAGGTTGTTGTTGATTCTTCAGGGTCGCTGGTGACATTGGGAGATAATTCAGTCGGTGTAATTGCGCAGTCACTTGGTGGTGGCGGTGGTAATGCTGGGTTTACCGTAGCTGCTGGTGCATCTACATTTGCAAGTGCTGCTGTCGCATTAGGCGGTACTGGCGGTACAGGCGGCACAAGTCAAAGTGTACTGGTTAATATAAAATCGCCTGAAGCAAAATCGCCAAGCAGTATTCATACCAGAGGCAACCATGCAACAGGAGCTTTGGCTCAGTCCATTGGTGGTTCAGGCGGTAATGGCGGTTTTTCTGTAGCGGCAGGTCTGAATGCCAACTTATTTGGTGGTGCAACTGCAAGTGTTGCTTTAGGCGGTTCTGGCGGTAAGGGTGGAACGGCAAACAGTGCAATTATTAATTCTGATCAAATTATCATCACAGAAGGTGATTTTTCATCTGCTCTACAGGCGCAATCTATTGGCGGTTCAGGGGGTAACGGTGGCTTTGCAGTCGCTGCAGCGCTTGCGAGCAGTATAAAGATGCCATCTGCTACATTTAGTGTTGCATTAGGCGGCAAAGGCGGTAAAGGCGGCACAGCGGGGGCAGCTTCTGTAACAAGTACAGGATTTATTGAAACTTCGGGCGATTATTCAAACGGTATCATTGCTCAATCACTTGGCGGCAGTGGCGGCACAGGGGGCTTCTCAGGCGCATTAAGTGGTAGTCTGTCACCTAAAGGCGCGATATCTGCAAGTGTAGCTGTTGGTGGCAGTGGCGGTACTGGCGGTAAAGCAGGGATCGTGGATGTGACTGTAGACGATGACATTATAACTCATGGCACCTCATCCTCAGGAATTGTCGCGCAATCGATTGGTGGCTCAGGTGGTGCTGGCGGTTTAGCTGTATCGGGTGCCTTTACTGTAGCGGCTACTGGTCCTGCAATTGCTTTAGACTCAAGCGTTGGTGGAGCAGGGGGCTTAGGAAGTCAAGCAAAACTGGTACAAGTGAATAATGCAGGAAACATCAGCACAGAGGGTGATTATGCATACGGTATATTGGCACAGTCCATTAATGGTAATGGTGGTTCTGGTGGTATAGCGGCTAACTTAAGTGGTGCATTTTCACAAGGTACAGCCATAGGTGCATCCGTCACGATTGGCGGTAAAGGCGGTGGTGTCAGCTCTGCAAATGCTCAGAACATTAAAGATGACAAAGGAGCCACTATCGGTAACATTGATGAGTTTGGTACGCTTACTTATGGCGGTGTAGCTCGTGATGCCGATGGTTACCGGATTAATGACAATAGTCAGCGGGTCAATAGCAATAATCTGACCATCTCAGCAGTGACGGCTGCAAATTCCAGTATCGTGACAGGTTTTGGCGCTGGATTGGATGACTATGGTTATCGGGTTGATGCAAATGGTCGTTATCTTCTGGATTCCAATGGTGAAAAAATCTTAGCGGTTGGCTATCAGACCAATGAAAATGGTCATTTCTCTGTAATGAACTCTTCAGAATTTGTCGATAATAATGGCTATCGGCGGAATGTAGCCGGCAACTTCCTAGCAAATAAGTCTGGGATATTGGTTGAGGTTGACAGCAGTGGTTATCTTATTTCAGATACAGACAGAAAAGGCACTCAATTTACATTGCTTAAAAATCCAAATGCCCAGCTGGTGTTAACTCGAATAGATGGCATGTACAGCACATCTGAGCAAAAATCATGGAATGATTTCTTAGCTAAAATCACTTATACAGATGCAGTTAGAGCTAAAAATAATGTCATCGTAAAAAATATCAGCAAGGATGGAAAACCAAAATCCATTACTATGGAAGGTTATGGCGCTGACGGCATACTGGCGCAATCCATTGGTGGCAATGGTGGTGCTGGCGGTATGAGTATCTCGGGAGCGATAGCAGGCTCAACTGACGGGGCAGCTATAAATGCAGCCGTTGCAGTGGGTGGCTCAGGAGGTAAAGGTGGCATATCTGGTGATGTAACTGTGGAAAATACGAATTTTTCCATTGGTACAAAAGGCGATTCTGCCAGTGCAATACGTGCGCAATCCATCGGTGGTGGAGGCGGTAAAGGTGGTTTATCCATTGCTGCGGGTGTCTCCGGATCTGCACAAACAGCAGTTTCACTTACGGCCAGTGTCGGAGGTGGCGGTGGCAGTGGCAATGTCTCTGGGAATGTCAACGTAACGTCCACAAACGATATTGAAGCAGTTGATGATAAAGGTAATCTGTTGACAACCATTTCCACACAGGGTAATTCATCACATGGTATAGCTGCAGAGTCGATTGGCGGTGGTGGAGGTGATGGAGGTTTCTCAGGCAGTTTTGCTGTCAGCGGTTCTTTAAATAAATCTGCACCAGCAGTTGCATTGTCTATCGGCGGTCAAGCGGGTAATGGCAATAGATCTGGAGACGTGACGGTTAAATCTGTCGATAATATCTGGACGGAAGGTGTTGGTTCATCCGGTATTTTAGCGAAATCCATTGCTGGTGGCGGTGGCGATGGCGGTTTTGGACTTTCTGTATCTGCTAGCGCAAATTTGACGCAGGATAAAAATGCATTGGGCGCTTCAATTGCTGTAGGTGGATTTGGTGGGTCAGGCAATGCTGCAGGCAAAGTCAATGTAGATTCAGAAGGCTTTATCAAGTCTAAGGGTGACTACAGTAATGGCGTGCTGGCTCAATCGATTGGCGGCGGTGGCGGTAACGGCGGTATGGCTGTTTCAGTCAACGCAATGCTTGCGCAAAATGGCATGGGACTGTCTGCAAGTGTAGGTGGCTGGGGCGGTTCAGGGGGAACAGGTGGCACTGTGGATGTCCTGCGTATGGGTAATATCCATACAGAAGGCAACAGAGCAGCAGGTATTCTGGCTCAGTCTATTGGCGGCGGCGGCGGTAATGGCGGCAACAGTTACAGCGGCTCAGTGTTTCTGGATGGGGTGAAAGGTACAGATAAAACGACCAATATCACTGCATCTGTCGGCGGTTTTGGCGGCAGTGGCAACACCTCAGATATTGTGACTGTAAACAACATTGGCAATATTTATACGTCGGGCATGCTGTCCAGCGCGATTCAGGCTCAGTCCATTGGCGGCGGCGGCGGTAATGGCGGGAATGCCAGCACGACGACATTGAAGCTTGAATGCGGTGATTTATGTAAACCGGATAATTCAGGCAATACAAACACGCCATCAGGTACAAATAATTCGGGTGCAACTCCTGCTCCAGTTACGAAAAAAGATACCAATATTTCCTTCAGTGTTGGCGGCTGGGGCGGTACAGGCAATGACGCCGATGATGTCAATGTGATCAGTTCTGGTTTGTTGGCAACTTCAGGTTTAGGCTCACATGGTATCTATGCTCAGTCCATTGGCGGTGGCGGTGGTGACGGCGGCAGTTCTGTTGTCGAATCAAAGAAATTTAATCTTTCAGATGTTGAACTGGTCAATAACAAGCTCACTTTTGCATTGGGTGTGGGGGGATATAAAGGTGCGGCCGGAAAATCTGGTGATGTACATGTTGAACATTCGGGTGTAATCGTTACAGAAAAGGACAATTCAAAAGGTATTTTTGCTCAAGCGATCGGCGGCGGTGGCGGTAATGGCGGTGATACATCAGGTGCAACGGTTGGCGTTGGCGGCGGTGCGCTGCAGGAAGAACTGGCAATTGGTATGAGTACACTGGCCGGTGTATTCGGTCAGGAGTGGGATACTACTAATTTGAAGGGTGCAGCAGGCAATGCCGGTTTAGTCAATGTCGTGACGAAGCAAACTCAGCTGGTGGGTGATATTCAGAATATTATCTACACTAAAGGTAAACGTGCAGATGCCATTTTTGCGCAATCAGTTGGCGGTGGTGGTGGAGTAGGTGGTACTGCATCTGCAAAACTTGCCATTGGCGGTGATGGCGGTGCTGCCGGTGATGGTAGTTCTGTTATTGTGACCAATGCCTTATCACTCTTTACGGAAGGTTTATTCTCCCGCGGTATTTTTGCGCAGTCTATCGGCGGTGGCGGCGGTACAGGCGGAGATGTTGAAAATAAAGCCATTGTTGGTATAGGCGGTTCAGGTAAAAACGCAGGTCATAGCGGTACAGTCACCGTCAGCAATGGTGCTGTTATTGCAACGCAGGGTGATGGCGCTCAGGGTATTCTGGCTCAGTCTATTGGCGGCGGCGGCGGTACAGGCGGTTCAGTTGAGCAGGCGACTATTGCTATTGGCGGTGGTACTCTCACGAGTGTGCTTGAGCAAATTAATGCCGCTAAATTACTGGGTATAGATGCCTTTGCAAATGCTACAGGCGGTCACGGAGATACTGTAACTGTAAATAACAGTGTAAATGGTCATATTGTCACAAAAGGCAATAAAGCATCTGCAATTCTTGCACAGTCTATTGGCGGCGGCGGCGGTGTTGGCGGTGATGCATCCGGTACGATTTCGATTGGCGGTTTTGGCTCGGCTGCGGGTGACGGTAAAGGTGTTACAGTCGACAACCAAGGTACTTTAGAAACTTACGGTAAAAATTCATCGGCACTTGTTGCACAGTCCATAGGCGGTGGTGGCGGTGAAGGTGGATCCAGCGATGGTGGCGTTGATAAGAAAGACAATACTGCTAAAGAGGCGTTTATTTCTGTTGGTGGAAATGGTGCACATGCAGGCAATGCTGGCAAAGTCACTATCAGCAATGCAGCAGAGTTGATTTATACAAAAGATGAAAACTCTAAAGGCATCCTCGCGCAATCCATTGGCGGCGGCGGCGGTCAAGGTGGGGCAAGTAACGGTATTGATATAACTGGGACTATTGGTGGGTCTACAGATGCCATTAAGGAAAAATTAGGATCTTTAGGACTGGGCAGTGGAGTAACAACAAGTGTTATTTCCGTCATGACATCTGTCAGTGGTCTGGCAAATACAGCACAGGGCGTAATTTCCAAACCACTGCAGGATTATTTCAATAATCTGAAGACTGTTGCTGGTGGACATGCAGACAGTGTTCAGGTTAAAAATGCCCTCAAGAGTCATATTGTGACCAAAGGAAATGGTGCAGATTCAATCGTTGCTCAGTCCATAGGCGGCGGTGGTGGTACATCTGGCAGTGCTTCTGGAATTCTTGTGGCAGGTGCCGCTCAGGGTGCTCAGGGCAATGCAGGAACAGTCAGCGTTGAAAATGAGGGTGGCCTGTATACACAGGGAGATCATGCCGCTGCAATTGTTGCGCAGTCCATTGGCGGTGGTGGTGGTCTGAGTAGCGGGTTAGATCAGACAGCGGCTTATGCACAGTTGGGTGCTTCAGGTGCTTCAGGTCTTGGCGATACCGTATCTGTGAACAATGCCGGTACTATTTTGACTGCAGGACGCTTGTCACAGGCTATTGTTGCGCAGTCTATTTCTGGTGGCGGTGGTTCGGTCGGTTTAAGTGAACAATTATCACTGGGCGGAACCAATACATCACAAAGCAATGCTAAAGATGTATCTGTAAATAACTCTGGCTATATTGGAACTGAAACGGATGGGTCATCAGCGATTGTTGCGCAGTCAATTGGTGGCGGTGGCGGTTTTGCAGCGGGCACGCAACAGGTTTTAACTTCCGGGCAAGGCTCTGGAGATAGCGGTAATATCTTGATTACTAATGTGGCTGCTTCTGAGGCTCAGTCAGCAGGAATATACACTGCAGGCAAATATGCACACGGTATTATGGCGCAGTCTATTGCTGGCGGTGGCGGTTATGCCAACCTGATGGATAAAAATGGAAATCTGACAGGCTTCTTTGCTAGTACCGCTGGCGGTATAGGCCGAGCAGGAAATGTAAATATTGTTCAACAAGGCAATATATCGACTTTAGGTGAAGGTTCATACGGCATTTTTGCTCAGAGTGTAGGTGCTGAAAATGGTAATATCAGTATTAATGTTGGACAAGACAGTGTTCTTGTTGGCGGTAAAGGTGCAGGTGCCGCTATTGGTATGTTCGATGGGCGAAGCAATCTGCTAACAAACGCTGGTTATTTGACTGGGTACGGGCAGATTGACGGACTTTATCTGGATAAAAACCTGCAGCTTAAGGCATCAGGATGGTTGGATGCTAATGCTGTGAATGCAGGTGTTGGCGATGATCAGGTGGTCAATAATTCATTTATGACCGGATCGATTTGGCTGGATGCTGGACAAAATAGTTTAACGAACTCATTAAACGCATGGCTGGTTGCGGGGCAGATGATCCAAATGAATCTTGCTGGCGCTTCAACTTTGGGTGATGTTATTAACCAAGGCAATTGGGCTGTTGGCGGGATAAATCGTGTAGATGCAACATATTTAGATGGTAATTTCACTCAAGCCAATACGGGGGTAATGTACTGGGATTATGATTTGGATCGGTCTTCTGTTCAGCCAATAGCTACCCCGAAAGTGCGCAGCTTACTAAGTGGGTCATCATCATCTGGTCTTGGTGCATCGGATATTATGAATGTAACTGGAACTGCAACTTTAGGTGGAAGCATCGCTGTTAATTTGCTGAACCCAAATCTAGTGACCCCAGGGACATTTGATCAAACTATTGTAAATGCCCAAAATGTTGTGGATACCGGATTTACTGTGAATGCTGTTCCATCGGCAGTTGCGCTATTTAATAAAGTTGTGACCAATAATTCTTCCGCTATACGTGCAAACATTGATTTCGCACGGACTGCATTAAGTGAAAATGGTCAAAACCTAGGGCACGCCATTAATGCAATTCAGTTAGATCAAACCAGTACAGCATTTGGACCAGTTGCAGCTGCATTATTATATCGCCCAGATATCGCTGCTTTACAAACGGCTTATGATTCAATCAGTGGGGAAGGGAATGCTGCAATTCTGCAAACAGCATTTAGCCATACCCAAGGGTTGATGAATGATATTTCGGTTCAATCGGATTACTGGCGTTCGCGCTCTAATTATGCAAAAAACAATAATGTATATACTGTAATTTGCGATAAAGCGACAGCAGATGGCGAGCAATGTATTGATGACAGTCAATGGCGCGTATGGATTACCGGTCAGAATGGCACAAATGAAATTTATCGTGATGATCATACTGGTGCTGCAGCTTATTCTGCAGATAGTTATAGAACTGTAGCTGGTTTGGATTATACTTTAAATAAAAATATGATGCTGGGATTGGCTTTTGGTTCATCAAAAACACAGTTTAATGTTGAAAACCGTGCAGCCAGTGGTTTAGTAGAAAGCAATAGTTTAGCTTTGTACAGCAGCCAAGATTTTGAAAAACTGTATTTAAAAGGCGCTTTAAGCTATGACTGGGTGGATGCAAGTACTACACGTTTTGCCATGGTTGAAGGGGCAGCAGCGCCAATTGTTCCTGTAGCTGGTGTTTCTAATAGTCTACAAGCCGATTTTGATGGCGAAGTGATGAATGGACGTTTAGAAGTTGGCTATAAAACCAATTGGAAAAAAATCAATATTACGCCGTTCGCAGGTGTTCAAGTTTCTTCAGTGAAAGTCGATGAGACAAGAGAAAAAGCAACGGAAACTGATGATTTACTAGCATTGGCATACAGTAAAAACGATGCATATTCTGTTCCAGTCTTTGTTGGCGCACAGTTTGATACAATGTTTATGTTTAGTGAAGGCAGTATTCAGCCATATGCAAAACTGAGTTTTGCGCATGATTTTTCGACAAGGCGTCAAATGGAAGCCAGTTTTGTTTCTGCGCCAGGGTATAAGTTTGAAGTGCAAGGGGCTGTGCCTGATGCAAATACGATGGATGTCAATCTTGGCTTTAAAATGACTTCTATTACCAACTTAGCATTTTATGGTCAGTTTAATGGGCAATATTCAGAAAATGGTGCTAAAAATGAAGGTGGTACTTTAGGTTTAGAGCTCCATTGGTAAACTTAGAATAAAGAATTGGTTAAAAAAGGCAGGTGCTTAAACACCTGCCTTTTTATATTTATAACTTTTTTAAGTAAATTCATCGAAAGATACCTTTCATTTTTTATTAGAGGTGCTTCAAAAAATCATTCTTGAGGCAATTTTATGGGGAACGATGGATAGTTTTACTATTCTATATGTGGCTGGAATAAAATTTGGTATGCAACAAAAATAAAAAAAGGTGAAGAACAAGCAGAAAATACTTGAGCGAAGAGATGAATCTGAATGTAATGATTTTTGTAAAATACTAAAAAACAAATATTTTTAATCATAAATATTGTATTTTTTTGAAGTGTTATTCTTATCCATAGATCCGAGATGTTTATTACATAACCCGAATCCTGTTTAAGCCAACGCTTCTCTAATTTGAATAGTTGGCTTATTCTGATGACACAATTGATAAGAACATAAGGAAGCATAGATTAGCGCTGGCACCAGCATCAGCATGAAGAATTAGAACAACAAAATAAACGCAATCGCTCTCAAAAGATGCCAAGCAGACGTGCACAAAAAACAGCAATTCAAAAACGAAATATGAATCCTGCGCTTGACTTGGAAATAACATATAAAAAATTAGTAAAAATATGAACTTAGGCTCAAATTTTTGATTTCGTATAAGGTGTATTATGTTAATTTTAGATTTTCTAATTTTTAAAAACTAATTATTTGTAGGGTATGAGCAATTGATCCCAAATTTAAAAGCTGAAATTATTCCAACAAAATCTGTTGCTGATATTACATTAGGATTAGATTTCGAACACTTTAAAGCTAATTTAGAATATCAGGTTATTAATGATTATGCTGAATTAGAAAACACCTATTCCGCAAGAGATAAGTGGCTAATTTTATATCGAAATGAGGTTCTACCGTGGGGAGATCCTATTAATGAAATATATTGTTTTTGGAATAAGATTATCACTCTAACATTCAATGCCAATACCAAAAGACTAGAGCTCATTTATGTAAGTCAGGGATATCAAGGAAAATTATTGGGTCTACTAGGCATAGGAGATAGGTTAGATTCTGCCAAAGATCAATATAATTTTTATTTTGAAGGTGATAAACACTATCTTGAATATAAAGAATGTAGTGATAAAGCGGGTGAAATTATCCCCGTTGAAATAGAAACAAATTATAGAACGGCATATTCAGACGAATATAGTAATCAAATTATTGAAGGTTTCTTAGTTTATTTACTTCCTGAAGAACGAGGTCATTTAACATAATGGCACTTATGCGAAATTTACAAATTTTGTAGATGAATCTAGAGGAGAAATACTTGTTTTAAGTATTCATTCGAATACAATTAAGTAAGAATAGAAGGAAGTCTCATGATTGAAATTAAACGTCTGCCTGAATTTGATGAATAGTTAGATGGCATTAAAGACAATATGACCCGTATTCGCTTGAACCGTAGATTAGATAAGGTTCAGCGTGGAAATTGGGGAGACATTAAACCTCTCCAAGAAGGTGTCTGGGAAATGAGAGAGTTCTTCGGTTCAGGTTGGAGAATGTACTATATCCAACCTGATGATGTTGATGCTAGGTGGCGGTGATAAATCTACACAGCAAGCTGATATCAAGCGAGCAGTCAAATTATCTAAAACATTGGAGGATTAAAATCGCTGATTTACCAAGTTTTGATATGGCTGAATCACTTAAAACTGAAGAAGATATTGTGATGTATCTCAATATAGTTCTTGAAGAAAATGATCCCGCTGAATTAGCGTATGCACTTGGTGTAATTGCCAAAGCAAGAGGTATGACTCAAATTGCTAAAGAAGCAGGTATTGGACGTGAAGCCCTTTATAAAGCACTTCGTCATGACTCTGTACCTCGTTTTGATACGATCAATCGTGTAGTGAATGCTTTAGGTTTAAAACTTACAGTGCAACATGCTTAAAAGTTAAAAAAATTAGGTGTTTAGTCCCAGCACTTGATGGATTGGATCAATCTTAAAAAGTTCAGGTTCATCTGTCTACTGTTTGCAGATGAATTTGTAGGGAGTCAGGCCCTTTAGTGTTTTGAGTCTGCGGCCGAAGTTGTATGCAGCAATAAAATCAGCAAGGTGAATGCATAGCTGAGTGTGATCGTCGTAATGAAACCGTTTGACAGTAGCTTCCTTAATCGTTCGGTTTATCCGCTCGACCTGTCCATTGGTTCATGGATGCTTGACCCTGGTGAGGCGATGTTCAATGCCACATTCAGTACAAACCCGATCAAAGATGTGCTCAGAGGCGTAGCGATCACAAGTGCAGTTCGTGAACTGGATGCCGTTATCCGTCAGCACTGTATATATGCTGTAGTGCACAGCCTTACCCAGATTGCGCAGGAACTGCGCGGCTAACATCTTACCGGCTTTGGTATGTAATTCAGTGAACGCGAACTTGGAAGTGCGATCAATGGCAACGAAGAGATAAAGCTTACCCTGTTTTGCATCTCAGCGATATCGATATGGAAGTAACCAATGGGGTAGCTCTTGAAGCGCTTCTTGACAGGACGATCGTCTGTGTCGTTGTGGCGCTGCTGTGTAGAACTTGTCCCATAGTGCTTCCTTCCATTTACGTGAGAATATTTCACCATCAAAATCTGGGACTAAACACCTAGTCATCAATAACAATTTCATGTTTCTTAAGTTTTCCTGATTTATCTTTGTATAGCTTTAGATAAGTAGTTCCTGAAGATTTACTACCGTTGATCCTTAGCGTGTAGTAGTCATAGCTATTATCACTTTCAGAACCATCGAACTTTCCTACTTTTAGAATTTTGTAGTTACTAACATCCCCATATTTACTTTTGACGGAAATATCATCCCTTAATATTTGCTCAACATATTCTTGATTCTGCTCACCATGAATACTTTTTGTACCATAGGTAGAAACTATGAACACTACACCAATAAAAATCACAACTGCAATTAACTTTTTCATATTATTTCCGGTTAGTATATCCACCTAAATCCGCACCATAAGATCCACCTAATGAGAATCCAAACTTCCATGGTTGATTGCCCGATACGGCAGGATCAATACTAATACTAGGTTTATTAAACTCTAAATAGCCACCACCTGTCTTCTGCTTAAAACCATTACCTGTAGCTGCTGTAACACCTGCACTTGCACCAATAGGTCCTAACCCAATGCCAGCATCTGCTTTTAAGCTGGTGCGACCAATTGCTCCGCTTCCGCAATTTGCTGAATGGGGGGATGGACTACCATTCGGGTCCACTCCGATTCCAAGCCCTAAACCAACACCAATGCGTCCCAATCCCTCTAACGTTCCATTTTGATAGCTAATATTAAAACCACCACCAAAACCCAGATACCCTTCAAATCCTATTGACCATAATCCATAAGGATCAACAAAACTCAGTGGGTTATTCTCAACATAAGCATATGTATTTAAACCACTAGCTAATCCAATTGGATCACTTTGGGTATAACGCCCTACGCTAGCATCGTAATATCGGTTCCAGTTATACCAAAGACCACTTTCTACATCATAGTATTGTCCAGGAAAACCTAAGTTAAAGTCACCAATACTACTTTGCACTACAGCACTGTCATAACTACTAGTTAAAGCTTTCCATACCACTGCTTTATTCGCATCAGTAATAATTTCAGGACGGCCTAAATGATCATTATGGATGTAATAAAGTTGATTATTACTCACTACAGCAATTGGTTGTCCGTCTAACCAAATATAGACTTTGGATAAACTACCATTATGGGAGGTCGATAAAGGGCTTTCTGCGAGCAATCGTCCATCAGGTGCATGTACATAATTAATACTTCCGCCATTACCTGATTTGCGACTGCGGAGATTAAATACATCATAGTCATAACTTACGCTAGAACCAGTATTTACGTTTTTGAGACGGTTAAATTCATCATATGTATAATTTAAGGTTCCACCATAACCTGTTTTTTGGGTGAGGTTGCCTAATACATCGTAACTATAGTTCTTTGCATCCGCTCCTGTTGTATTGGTTAACCGATTTCCTTGACCAAATACATAGTTAGTCACTGCGTTGGTATTGCCTGTACGGCTAATTCGATTGTAATTGGCATCTTGTTGCCAACTTTCTGTATATTGTGTAGAAGAGGCCAAACTTAATTGCCCAAGCGCATCATAAGTATAACTTGTGGTTTTATTGCTATCTAATCCATTATTGATTTGCGTAATCCAATTGTTGGCATTGTAGCTATGACTTAGATTTTGTATTCCAGAAGCTGTTATACCTGTTAGACGATAATCTTGGTCATAACTGACTTGTCTTGATAGACCATTTCCATAGGTCCAGTTCTTAACTCCACCATATGGCTCATAACTCACATTGCTAACAACGGTTTGAGTAGATGTAGCAGTTTTAACTTTAACTGAACTAACTCTATTCAATCCATCGTATTCATAGATAACTTTATTACTTTCGTTCTCTGGACCTTCACTAATCAAATTACCTGAAGCATCATAATTCCAGTGGGTCATATAATTGATGCCATTAATTTTTCTAATTTGTAAAGACAGTTGCCCATCTTTGGTATATCCATAGCCTGTGCTAGTGACTCCATCAGAAGTAGCACAGAGGCGAGCGATACCATTACTACAATTATCATAAACCCATATTTGAATTTGATTACCCGATTGTGCTTTGATTCGACGATTCAAAGCATCATAGCTATAGGTCGTTATAATATTATTTGCACGGGTTAAAGTAATTAAATTGCCATCGACATCATATTGATATTTAGTCAGTCCAGTATCGGGGCTATTGGTCGATAAGCGTTGACCCAGACCATCATAACTATAGGTTGTTGTATTGCCTTTAGGATCCTTCACACTTATTAATTGGCCAAGAGTATTATAGTTATATACAACGTTAGAGCCATCACTGTGGTTTTCTACATTAAGATTGCCTTGTGAATCATAAGTATAAGATGTAGTTTTTCCCAAAGAATCTGTTTGTTTTGTGATCTGTCCATTGGCATCATATTCATATCGTTGGTTTTGGCCATTATTGCCTAAATCAGCAGTGGTCCAGCCCAATTGATTATGTTGATTATGTTGAGAATAACGAACCGAACTACCTTCTCTAAAACTGGTACTTAGTAACTCACCTAAGTTTGAATAGGTATATTCTTGACTACTTAAGCTTTGGCTGCTTATACCATGAGTAATCTTTGCGATTGTGCCATTATCATTGTAATAAATAGCTTCTCTACTACCATTGCGGTCAATTTGAGTGACTCCGAATGGACCATATTGAAAGGTCTGAGTACGCGTTTGATTGTTGTCTAAAATCTGTTTAATCGTAATGATCTGACCACGCACGTTGTAGCTATACTCCTCCACGAAACCATTGGTATCAGTGACTTTACCCACCAATCCTAGTGTATTGTAGTTGGCATATGTGGTGATGTGTCCCAGTGCATTTTTTGTTTGGGTTAAGTTGCCTGTAGAATCATAATTGTGAATTGTACTTTTTCCATTTTCATTGACAGATACAGCAGTGAGCATTCCGTTACTATGTAAACTATAACCATAAGCAGTTGTACTACAAATCGTCGTGCCTATTTTACTACAGCTTACCTGACTTTTTATTCGGTTTTTAGCAGGCTCATTTGCAGCATAATATTGATAAGTTTCCTCTCGGATTAAACTATTAGAACCATTTAATATCTGAATTTTTGAAACTAACTCTGTTTGATCAATATATGTATATTTTTTAATTTGCGCTTTAGCCAAATTTCCATTTTGAATCCCAGACGTTTCTTGGGTTACACGCCCAAAACTGTCTCGTTGATAAGTGGTTTCTATGCCATTCCAATCTTTTTTAGAGGTGACATAACCATTACTATCATAACTGGTCGAAACACTACTATTTGGACAATTATTTACACCACTTCTTTCTATTTTTGATAATTTGTCTTTTTGGTTATTGGTATAAATATACTTGGAGACTGCACCAAGTGGATTGGTTACAGTGGTGTAGTTTTCACCAAAAACTAATTTATCAACTTGTGTACCATCACTGCGACCACTTTGGGTTGCTTTGTCCCCATTAAAATAATATGTATTGTAACGTTTACCATTGATGGATATTCCGCTCAGTGACTGTGCACTAGCACCATTTTCACCATAATGATAAGTACGTGAGCCTATATTATTAGGATAAGCAACAGAAACTAGTCTATTGTTGTCATAACTGTAAGTATAAATATTTCCAGCTGGATCTGTTACTTGAGTAATTTGATCACCAGACCAAGTCAGTTGAATTGACTTCCCATTTGTATGCGTAACTTTAGTTAAATTGCCATTATTGTAAGATAGTGTCCAACCAATACCATTCGAATTTATTTTACTTAAAAGATATCCTTGAGTTGCATATAGTTCTTGTCCTCCATCAGGCAAGGTAACTTCTTGTGTATTTCCTAAATTTTTAACTTTTGTTAAACCACTTGCAAAGTAAGTAGTACCATCAGGAAGCATTCTTATGTTCCTTCCGCCCCCATTTCTTGCTAGTCGATAATTAAAATTATGGCGCCATTTACCATTTGCCGAAAAATTAGCATTTCCATTACGTGAATTGTAATAACGCATAAAGGTTAGAGGCATTTCACCTGCAGAAGTAAAATCTAATTCACGTTGTATTTTAATACCTGTAGCTATAATAATTGGATTTTTTGTAGTTTGACATTGGATATCTTCTGAGCCTTCTGCAGTTACATTAATAGTAGGCAAAGATGTAACTACTCCAAAAATAGGACCTGGATTAGTTGAAGAACCGAAATTAGGATTAATCGTAGGAATTCTTGGTGCTAATGGAATTGCGGTTAGTCTAATTGTAGGAAGTATGTTCATACAATCGGGGCTTGTAGGATATTTATTACAATAACTTATATGACGTTCTTCATCATAGCCCGCATAAGATATTTCGACTAGTAAAAATTGTACGAAAAAAATTACCATATAAATAGATTTATGTATTCTCATTATATTTTGAATGAATTAAAAAAGATTCTATATATTATCATTATCATTATCATTATCATTATCATTATCATTAAATATTTTATATCAGGTAAGGAAGACCTAATTCATGAATCTTTACTCCTCCATTTAACATAATAGAGGTGATACGAAATTAATTTTATAAAAATATTGTTTTTCATATAGTTAAAAATTTTCGACCTACTTCGAAAACAGCAAAAAGCCGACTCTGAAACAAGTCGGCTTTTTTATGCGCAGTTTTGATATATTCTGCCAATAAAATTGATTAATTTTTAATCAAAATGAAGCTTTATTGTGCATTATCAACTCATCCACTGCTCAAATTATCCCCAATTTCTGCGGATAACCCTTGGGGTAAAATTTAAACAGTTCTGTACGCCTAGGCGCACATGGATTCAAGCCCTTTGCGACTATACGACCTCATGCTTATTTCCTATCATGGGGACATAGAGAGCAGGATGCTCCAGATAAGAATAACAAAAGAAAGAACAAGGAATGTAAGGTACGACAGGAGTTATACCAACGCATCAAATATGTAAAAAAGCCCAACAGGATGTTGGGCTTTTTTATTGCCTGTATCTTTTAGATCAGGCTTGGATGTGCATCTAGAATGCGAATTAAAGTCGCTGCTGGGCCAGTGGGATAACGTCGACCTTGTTCCCAGTTCTGTAAGGTTCTCGCACTGATATGTAAGCGTGATGCGAATTCAACTTGGCTTAACCCAGTCTTTTCACGGACTTCTTTAATATCAGGTAATTCAAGCTCGGTAACTCGGCTTGCGTGGATCTCTTTACGTTTAATTGCGCCTGCTTCTTTAATCGAAGAGACCAGATCATCAAATAAATTGTTATCCATGAAGTTGCTCCTTCACTAATTGACGAAGAATGGCTGTTTCCTTATCTGTCAGGGTATCTTTTACTGATTTTGGATAAGCCAATAAGAAAAAGATTTGGTGATCTTCATTAACCCAATAATAGATCACACGGATACCGCCACTTTTACCTTTGCTACCTTGAGCACAACGTACTTTACGAATACCACCACCATTTTTAACAACATCACCTTTATCAGGCTGTACCAAAAGATCTTGCTGTAACTGACGATATTCTTCATCAGACACAAGCTCTTTAATTTGTTTGGTGAAAATACTGGTTTCAATAAATAACATGAATTAAATACGTCAATGGCGTATAAGGATTTTAGCAGTTTTAAAAGAAAAAAACGAGAGCTATAGACCCTCGCTTTTTTGACTTCGTATAAGATATTTTATGTTAATTTTAGGAAATCTTAATTAAAGGTCTTAATGAAAAAAGAATACTTGTGGAAGACTTGGAAAGAGCTATCAAGTCCTTATCAAAATTTAATATCAAATCTTCTTAATCTAGATCAATTCTTATTTTTAACAATTCATTTCTTTCAATTAAACGAATTCTTCCAAGCTCCCTAGTAAATTTCAAACCAGTGCCGTCTATAAGTAGATGGAGTCTCTCATTCCTTTTTGTGCAGTATCTAGAAATAAAAGAATATCGTGATATTTCCACGCTTAGCGATAGCTTAGTTATTGGAATGCCAACTGACAGTTCTTTAAATTTTAGGCCTAAACTTTATTCATTAAAAAATTATATTACGAAAAAGCTCTTATCGACAGCTCTATGCAACAAAGCCATCGATAATTAAAAAAGTTTAAGTAAAATTTGCAGATATTTATAATCTTGCTTAAATAATTTAGCCTAAATTGAAGTTATTTCATCTTTTATGGTCTTAAAATGAAATATCATATTGACATCATTGAATGATAATTATTATCATTTGTGTGCGCTTTGTTTTGAGTCAATTATCGTGAACAAAACCTCTATTTTTGTAGATCACTTATATAAAAACCATAGAGGTTGGCTTCATCAATGGTTGAGACAAAAAATAGGTAATACCGATCAAGCTGCAGATTTGGTGCAGGATACTTTTATTAAATTACTACAAACGCGAGATGAACTTTTCGGGATTAAAGAACCGCGTGCGTATCTCACCTCAATTGCAAAAAATTTACTCATAGATCAGGTGCGTCGCAAACGAATTGAGCAAGCTTATTTAGATGGCTTGAGTCAAATGGAATATATACTGGATGCTGTTGCTTCACCTGAGGATCAAATGCAGATTATTCAGGCGCTTGACCAAATGTGTAAAGCATTGGAAGATGTATCAGCAAAAGCACAGCAAGCCTTTATTTTGCATTATCTAGAAGGTTACACTCATAAAGAAACAGCTGAGCAGTTGGGTGTTTCAACTAAAATGATTCAAAAATATCTAGCAAGTTGTTTGATTCGTTGCTATCAAACTCGATTAGAAATGGATGTCAGTATTTAAATGACAATTGATAAACAGGACCATCATCAGCTTGTTGAGGAAGCCGCGTTATGGATGGTACAGTTAAGCTCAGATGATGAATCGACTCGAAAAAATGCACAATTAAAGTTTAATCAATGGAAACGGAACGGCCAACAGCATCAAAAAATTGCAGCTGATATCGAACAGTGTATTAGTTCGATTCAAAAAATATCTCAAACCAAACATCATAAAAAAGCGGTTAAAGCAGGTTTAGGTTCGGCTAAAGCCTATAAGCATTTACGTGCAGGTAGTACCTTTGTCATCGCATTTGTTGCGCTCAGTGGAAGTACTTTATATTTATCAGACACTTCTGTAGCTTATCTAACAGCAGATATTCAGGGCGATTCTGCGCAATGGACAAGCAGAACCTTAGCAGATGGTTCTCGCTTAATTTTGCGCGGAAAAAGTGCTGTGAATATCGATTTTCAAGCAAAACAAAGAGTGATCGAGTTAGTACAAGGTCAGATCTATGTTGATGTTGCTAAAGATAAAAACCGCCCATTTTTAGTCAAAACCTCTCATGGGCAGATTCAAGCGCTTGGCACAGCATTTAGTGTGAACTATAAATCTGCTGCAACAGAGTTAAAAATGTTGCATTCTCGGGTACGAGTGCAAACAACAAATCGATATTCTAAACCGCAAGTCATTGTCAATGCAGGGCAAGCGGTCAGTATGGATCAAAATGGAGTGCAATCACTTCCGGCACTGAATATTTATAGTGAACAACAAAAGTGGAATAAACATCAACTGATGGTGGAGGATTTACCCCTTGATCAGGTGTTAAAAGAATTAGATCAAAATTATATAGGTAAAATAATGTTTAATGCTGAAGCATTGCACAAGATTCAAGTGAATGCCGTCTTGCCGTTGAATCAAACGCAGGATGCGCTCAAATTATTAGCAACGGTATTTCCTAATTTAAAGGTTTATCAAATTACACCTTATCTGCTTGTTGTTTCAGTAAAAAAATAAAAAAGAAAGCACCACTATTTGTACTTCGAATACCAACATTTCAAAAAGATTAAAATTTAGGTTCCACTTTTTTAAAAGCTGTTCGTCATAGTAAGTAGAAGCAAAAAATTTGGATCATTTTATTTAGGTAAATTGAATGATTCTTATTTCTATTTACTGGGGCGGCAGAATGAAGAACGTTGGAAAGGGTCAAATGCGAAATCGGAACTTATTTCGATTTTCAACACTCGCATTTGCTATACATACAGTTTGTATTGGTGGCTTAACTTTACCTTTGCAACAGGCTTCTGCGGAAACAGTTGGAATAATATCCTACGATATCCCAGCGGGAACATTGGCCAATGTATTGAATCAATTTGCTGAACAATCTGGTACGTCTATTGCTATTGACGCACAGCAATTAAAAGGGCAATACAGTTCGGGATTAAAAGGAAACTACGCATTAGAGCAAGGCTTTCAACATATTCTAGCATCTTCAGCATTTCATGCAATAAAAGTGGGTCAGGGTTATACACTGACGAAAAAGATAGCTAAAAATACCAATGCTATGTCTATTCCTTCTGTTATCGCTGTCAGTAATACAGCATCTGCTCAAGCTCAAGATGATGAAGTATCGGTTCGTTTGACCCCACTTGTGGTCTATGGCCAAGAAGATCGTGATACTCAAGGCAGCAATAGAGTTTATGAGGCTAATCGATCTTCGGTCTATGCAGGAAAAGATTATATAGAGCGCTTTAAAGGCACCAATCCAGCCGATGTTTTACAAGGCATGGTTGGGGTCTATAGCGGTGATGCTCGTAATAGTGGTGCATTAGATCCGAGTATTCGTGGGGTGCAAGGCGTAGGCAGAGTACCACTGACCATCGATGGAACCGAGCAGTCGATTGCAGTGTGGCGTGGTTACAATGGTGTGAATAACCGAAACTATATTGATCCCAATCTTATTGCAGGCATTGAAGTCATTAAAGGCCCATCACTGGAACGAAACACTACAACTTCGGTGGGCGGTGGGGTGGTGGTAAAAACTTTAGAGGCCGATGATATTGTTCGTTCAGGTAAAATTTTTGGGGCAGAGTTAAAAATAGAAGGCTCAACTAACTCGATTGACCCTTCATTACCTGATATGAGTAAAGTCGGCAAAAATTATAATGATACGACGCCTTGGAATGATGTGAATGGTAAAAAGTACGATCCAGATATCTATAAAAAGAACCGGACTAGAAATGATAATTCTAACTTCTCTGGAGATGATTTAGCTGGTCGACTCGCTCTGGCAATGAAACAGGATAAATTTGATTTATTGGCTGTTTATGCAGTACGCGAACGTGGTAACTATTTTTCTGGAACACATGGTGCGGGCTACTATAAACGGGCAGAACCAAGTAATAGTCTCGATTTTATTCCTTATTTTGCCCATTCCTATAAGCCTGGCGATGAAGTACCCAATACCTCAAGTAAAATGGAGTCTTGGTTATTCAAAGCAAACTATCGACCAACTGATGACCAAGCACTGAAACTTACCTATCGAGACACCAAAAATAGATTTGGTGAAATCATGCCTTCACGTATTGAATGGGGGCTGACACCTGATATTGGTGTACCACAATGGCCACTCAGTGACATTCGTTCTAAAGCTTATAGCTTAGAGTATAAGTTTAAACCCGAGGCCAATCAGTGGGTCGATTTCTATACCAATATTTGGCAAACCGATACAGAAAGCGAGACCTATACACGAGGCGGTTGGCCAATTGACATTGATTTTCGAGACAATCGGCTTCTCAATACCGCGATCAGTCACTCTGACAACCAGCGTCAGGGCATTAGTATCAGTAATAAGGCACGATTAACTGACCAACTCAATTTAACTTTGGGCGGAAGTTTCTTAAAAGAAAAACTGACATCTGATGATGTATATGGTGAATATGGCCCAATGTATAGTCTATTTCAGGCCTTACCGCGTGCAGGACGACGTGAAGAAAAAACCTTTGATTTTAATTTTAACTATCGACCTGTCTCTTGGCTAAGTTTTGATGCAGGTATGCGTTATCGTTCATATTGGGCTTTTGATGACTTCTTAAATAAATCTCTAAGAGATGGTGTTGATCCTGCATTAAATCCGTTATTTACCAAGAAAAGTAAGCTTAAAGAGTACAGCTTTGAATATACGACAATGCCTGAAAGTTACGATGCTCAGCAGCAGCGTATGCTGGATCGGTTTACACAGCGCTATGCCGCCAAAAATCCAGACTGGGATGGTCAGTTAGAAAGTGTTCCTGCATCAGAAACAACGCTGTATAACCTCATTTGGACACAGAAAAATACGCTCACTTGGAAGGCAGATGAGAATGGTCATTTGGCTTTAGCAGATAATGTATTAGATCGACTTAATGCCTTAGGTCAAAAATATGTGATTACTGGTAATGGCAATCTTAGCCCAGCAGTGATTGAACAGGTTCAGATTGAGTCAGCGCAGAAAGTAAGAGACAGTGGTTGGGCACCTCAGCTCGGTGCATCCATTCATTTAACTGACAATAATCGGCTCTATGTGCGTTATGCAGAAGAGTATCGTTTACCCAGCTTATTTGAGAGCACAGTCGGTTTTTCTGCCTTGATGCCATATCAAACGATTAAACCTGAACATGCTTTTAATTATGAAGTGGGCTATGTCTATGACATGCGTGATTGGCTAAGCTCAGCGCGAAATGCCGATATTAAACTGGCGTATTACTACAACAAAACCAAAAACGTGATTGAGCGAAATCAAAATCTGATTTTCACCAATATGGATGAGCAAAAACTTTCAGGTTTAGAGCTGCAAAGCCGTTTTGATAATGGGGCTTTCTTTACCGATCTAAGTTTGGCTTATAACCTCAAAAATGAAGTCTGTGACACCAATAGTGCCATCGATAAAATGATTAACAGCGGTACTGTACAAACTGATCAAGGAATTCAATTCCGTGATGCTTACCAACGTTGTGTCGATGATGGTTTTCCCAACGGCTATCTAGTCACCATGTCTACACCTGAACTCAGTGCACATGCTTTATTAGGTGCACGTTTTCTAGATGAAAGATTGGAACTCGGTGCTCGAGCAACCTTCTATAAAGGCTATGAAAGCCCACTACGTAAAAATAACGATGCGGGTATCAATAAAGGCTATTACCTCAACGTACCGTTGGCTTGGGATGATACTTGGATTTTTGATGCTTATGCACGCTATCAAGTCGACACCTATAACACGGTTGAATTTGTTGGAAATAACCTTTCAAACCAATTCTATATCGATCCTCTTACTCGGAGTGCAATGGCTGCACCAGGCCGTACTTTAAAAGTCAGCTGGACAACTAAGTTTTAACACAGAATTTAATTTCCTCTTTTAAAAGCGGAAATTACATGGATGTAAATAATAAGTCTGAATGATTATTATTTACAAAGTTAAGAGCAGTTATAGATCTAACTGCTCATAGAACTAAACAGATAACGATATCGTTATCTTTATTTAAACAACAACTTAGCTTTATAAAAATGGAGTAACAATAAATGAAAATCTCTAAACTGTTCATCGGTCTTGTTGCATGTTCTGCTGTATTTGCTCATGCAGGTATTGAAGGTGCTTCAAGTAACGAAGCAAATATCAAAGTCGGTGCGGCAGCAAATGCAAGTCATCCAAGTGGTGTAGCTGCAGTTTCTGTACAGGCAGCTGGTGCGCCATATAATGCTTTTACAGGGTTTAATTCGCTGAAAGGTTTAGCGCAGGCATTTGCTGCACAAGGCACAAGCAATAGCAATGTAACCGTTGGTACCAAGACCTTTAATATTTCCCATATCCCTGTATCAGCAATGCCGCCTTCACATAGTGCTTTAGGTAATTTTAATTTTGGGCAAGTGGGTACACAGGAAGTTTATTTTGGTGAATGGTGGAAGGCTGGTGATACATCTGCGAGCGCAAGCCATACAGTTTATTACGCAGGTGATAATACCAATACCACAGTACCAACTGCAGGCACTGCGACTTATACCGTGGCAGGGATTAATGGTTCAGCAGCGAATCTGTTAAGTGGTAATTTCACTGCGAACTTTGGCACAGGTACTTTAGAAGGTTCATTAACTGGAACAGGCACAACCGTTTCAAACTTAACGCTTGATGGTGTGACGTTTAATCCTGGTTCAGCTGCATTTAGCGGATTTGCAATAGCAAATGGTACAGCAGGATTAAATGACTCCGGTGCTGTTCAAGGACATTTCTTTGGTGCAAATGCTGCTGCTTTAGCGGGTATCGCGAAATTTGACAATGTTTCTTATAACACTGCATTTGGCGGTGCGAAGAACTAATTGTAGCAAAAGGAATCTACAGCTGTAGGTTCCTTTTTCTTCTTTTAAGACTTAATAATTTCATTTTTTTGTTTTGCGGTTTTTATGAAAAGAACATTGCTGTGCTGTCGGATTCTATTGGCTAGTTCATCACTCTATGCAGATGATGAGACTCAACTCCGCCTGAATCAAAGCTTAGATCAAAATTTATTACAACAACAGCATCAACTACAACAACAAGGAGCGATTCGTCATACTGAGGATTTACCCAGTATCCGTATCAATGAACAAGTCTATGCGGTTGAGAAAAATCAAGATGATCTGGCAAAAGCTTTGTATTTGGCTGTAATGCAAAAGCAGTGGGGAAATGTAGCGGTTTATCTAAAGCATTACCAACAATATGAAGGTTATGATCAGGCTTTAACTGATTTTGCTGAAGGTGCGTTGGCACGTGCTCAAGGGCAGCTCAAATTAGCAGAGCAAAAATTTCAAAGCAGTCTAAATAAACAGCCCAATAATCTCATTTGTGAATTAGAGTTAGCGCGCGTGCTGTTTGAACAGCAGAAGAACAAAGAAGCAGCACGCCTTTTTACATCGATTCAAAACAAGTTGGGGCAGAGTGATCGTGGGGTGATACCGCCAGAAGTAGAACAAACCGTCAATTTGTTCGTCAAAGCACTTGATCAGCGGGATTCATGGCAAGGCAGTGTAGCGATTGGTCCATCCTATGTCAGTAATCTAAATAGTTCTTCTGAACAAAGTAAAACATGGATGTTGTATGGAATTGACCAAAAAGGCAATGTAATCCCAGTTCAAAAAATTACCCGTGGAAGCCCCAAAGCTGAGTCAGCAACGGGTCTAGACTATGAAGCCAGTTTAATGAAACGCTTTTCTTTCTATGGCAATCATGGGATTTACTTACGCGGTTTAGCCTATGGACAATCTTATGATGACCATACTGACTACAACGAATCCACCAGCAATATAAATGTGGGTTATAGTTTTTTTGATTTAAAGAATCAAATCAGTATTGCACCACTATTCGAGCATAAACGTTATGCAAATGATGGTTTATACAATGCATGGGGCACACGTGCCGAATGGATGCGATTTATCTCTGCGGACAAAGTATTTAAGCTCGAGGCTGAAATTAAAGACCTAAATTATCAAAAATATAAAAGCTTAGATGGTAAAGAAAGTTCTGCCATGCTGACATTTTGGAAGATTTTTCCTGAGCAATGGACACTGTTTGGTGGACTGGATGTGCTTGATCATGACACACAAGAAAAGTATATGGCAGCCTATCAACAACAAGGCATACGTTTAGGGCTGAGTAAGTCTTGGAATATCGGCTTGAATACAACCTTATTCAGTTCTTATCGCTGGCGGCAGTTTGATCGATATGCCGAAAATCTAGAGGTCCGTCGTCATGATTTTGAACAAAATTATACCTTTGTCATGCAGATGCCCCGATTTAAATTTTATGGTGTGACTCCAAATCTTACTTATCGTTATAACCACCACAGTAGCAATGTTGATTGGCTGTATTCCTATGATAAACACAATGTCAGCTTAAAGCTTGAGCATCGTTTTTAGGGGATGGCGATGAAATCAAAACTCCAGTATCCAGCTTATCGAGTGACCGCAAAACCACCATCTATTTGGGTTTTGACACATTCATACCATAAGTCAATTATTGTATTGCTGGTCATTGTTCTGCATCTATTTGGATTATGGTTTCTGAGTCATTTTATTGAACCTTATACTTTGGCAGCTTCACCGAAAGTAAATGCACTCAAGGTAAGCTTTGTATCGTTATCTACATCGGAAAATCCATCCCCTCATACAACAGCCCAGATCGCCATTGCCCAGCCGCAAAAACAACAAATCCTAAAAAAAGAATCTACAAGTCGTGCTACGCATGAACGTGTTGAGACAATCGAGCAGAAGATATTAATCAGTCAAAATGCAACGAATACAGTGCAAAATAAACAACCGAGTAAAAAAGATCACTCCGTAGCGTCCCAACCAACACAAACCGTTGCTGTTCAGTCTGTAGAAAATAAAGCGTTTAAACAACAGATACAGACTGATCAACAATCTGCTGCTGTTAATGAAAATCAGCAAACTCATAAAGAGCGTTCTGGGGAAAACCAACCACTTTCTGGTGGTGTAAAAGCACCTGCAGCACATCAGGAGCTAACCCGAGCACCTGAAAGTCAAGTTGAGCGTGATGAACCTGTCCAAGTCAGTAGTGTAGATGTACTCAGTTTTGGAAAGTTTACCTACGATGATCGGGAACTCAGACAACAGAATCGCATGGTGGAGTTACGTTTACGCATCAATGAAAACGGCCAGCCTATCGATATTCAATTAAAAAAAAGTTCAGGTATTACCAGTTTAGATGAACGAGTTCTACAAGCAGCGCGTCGATCCAAATTTAAACCTTACAAAGTCAATGGTCGAGCAATGACTGTTGTCGTTGATTTCCCAGTGCAACTTAAACTCAGTCGGAGTCGTTAACCGATGAGCAATATTCTTTTTTCAGGAGAATGATCATGAACGCAGCAACAGAACAAATGGTAGCCAATAGCCTTTCTCAGCGCTTAAAGCAAGAAACAGCGGCAGAGCATGAACGAATGCATCGTTTAATGACTCAGGCAGATGTATTTTCTAGCAAGGAAAAATATGCCCAATTTACCCTGTCTCAATATTATTTCCAGCGAGAAATTGAACATCTTTTTGAAAAAGAAGGCGTGGCTGAACTAATCCCAGATTTAGGGATTCGTGGTCGTTCAGAACAAGCATTTGATGATTTACAAGATTTGGGGATTCAGCCTGCTGGGCAGTCATTAAAAAGTGAAGATGTCAAATTACCCGAAGCACTTGGCTGGATCTATGTCTCAGAAGGGTCAACTTTAGGCGCAGCATTTCTGTTTAAACAAGCTCAAAAGTACTTAGGTTTCTCTGAAACATTTGCAGCTCGAAATCTGGCGGCTTATCCAGAAGGTCGAGCAAAAGTGTGGAAACGTTTTGTTGAGGTACTAGATGAAGCTGCTTTTGACCCAGTTTTACAAGATCGTGTGGTGCAAGGAGCACTGGATGCATTTGGTTATTTTGGCAAAGCATTAAGCCAGCTGAATGAGTTGAAATAATCGATTAAGCAGTAAAGGGCATAACTCGGTATGGAGAACATGAATCGCATGGATAATGAGATGAAAACAGATGTGTTGTCACAAGCACCGCGGCCAGCAAGTAAATTAGCGCATTCAGTTTGGTGGCGATTATTGTTTATCTGCCTTGCTTGGTTATGCATCGGCTTAGGAACTCTTGGGATTTTTATTCCTGGCCTACCTACGATTGATTTTATTTTATTGGCTGTTTTCTTTGCAGCCAAAGGCTCTGAAAAGCTACATCAATGGTTTTTAAATCACCGCTTTATTGGGCCCATCATTCAAGAGTGGCAAGAAAATCGACGAATACCCAAGAAAGTAAAATATATATCAACTGTCAGTATGAGCATTGCTGCAGGCATTATGATTTGGACCATTCCACATCCGTGGGTGGTATATCCACTAATAGCATGTATGGTTGCTGTATTGGTCTGGATGTGGATGAGGGCAAAAGATTTATAGTAGATAACCTTTGAAGTGTTGATTAAATAAAATAGTGCTCCCTGATCAGAAATTCTGTTTAGGGAATTACTTATAAATTTTATTTATTAAATTTAGATATATGTATCTATTAAATTAATATTTATACATTTTCTAACATTTCTTTTATGAACTCCAATACCAACTAAAAAGAAAAATATAAAATGATCCGTGCAATAATCCAAAGCCCATGAAATAAAGAATTTTGAAAGTATGAGTTTACATGAGATTAAAAAAATCATGTTTTTAAGATCTAAATCATGAGTACATAAAGTAGATATTTAATATACCCAAGTTTTAGCTAGGAGAATTCAACAAAATACTAAAACAGCTTCCTCCTAACATTTTAGACTTAGAATATATAATCTTACCTTCATGTGCTGTAACGATAGCATTTACTACCGATAAACCTAAACCACTCCCACCATTCTTTTTAGCTCTAGATTCTTCAAGGCGATAAAAAGGTTCGAATATAAATGGTATGTGATTATCTGCAATACCAGGGCCTTCATCTTCAATTGTTAAAATCAAACCCTCATTATTTTTTTTTGTTGTAATTCGTAAAATTCCAGTATTAGCATAACGAATTTCATTTTCAAACAATGCAATTAAAATCTGTTCTAGTCTCTGCCTATCAAAGAAACATTTTTCATCTGACAAATCTGTTTCAATTTTTAAATTAGCTTGATCAAAGCGATCTTGGAGTAAATTGATGGATTGAATAATTACATCAGATAGAGATATCCATTCGGAATTTAATCGAAGTTGTTGGTTATCTGCTAAGCTCAAGGTTCTTAGATCTTCAATTAAAAAAGAAAGTTGTTCAACTTGATTAAGTAAGTTTTTAAAAAGTGCTTTATCTGGAACAAATACGTCATCAAGAACACCTTGTAGTCTTCCTTGAAGTATTGTCACAGGTGTTCTTAACTCGTGAGCGATAGCTGCATTCCATATAGATGCATTATTTACCGATGTTTCCAGTTTCTCAGCCATGCTATTAAAGTCATCAATCATTTTTGTTATTTCGGAGACTGATGATGGATTTTCTAATTCTGCTCTTACAGACAGATTTCCTAAACTGATTTCTTTCGCTGCTATTGCTAAAGAGTTGAGTGGTGAAATAAACCGTTGCGCTAATTTCAATCCTAAATAAATAGAGGTCAATGAACCAAAGAAAGCGACAAGTAAAATCCATATGAGATCAATGAAATTTAATGGCCAATCTTCTGTATTTAATTGATCAATCGATACAAACTTAAATTCAATCGCCACAAAGTAAGTTAAGTAGCCAAATACTAAAGAAAAACCTGTAGTCAATAAGCTAACTTTTGCCATGGTAATGATGAGTTGGCGACTTATTCCTGTGCTATTTTTCATCATTTTGCCCTAAACGATATCCAACACCACGTACATTGATAAGTAAATTAGTTTGATTATGATCTTCTAGTTTTTTACGTAGTTTACTGATATGACTATCTACAGTACGCTCTAAAGCATCACCATCAGGTAAGCAATGACTCATTAATTCAGATCGGGTAAAAACCTTGTAAGGTGCCTGAGACATTAATGTAATTATTTTAAACTCTGTTAATGTTAAGTTTAAAAGTATCTTCGAATTTTCTTTAATAATATAAATACTTAGCGTTTCTGTATTAATTTCAATAGACTTAAATGTAATGATTTGGGCTTTAGCCTGAGACGAAATCACACTTCTTCGCAGTACAGCCTCAACTCTAGCAATAATTTCATTAGGATTGAAAGGTTTCACAACAAAGTCATCTGCACCTATTCTAAGAGCTGTGACTTTATCAATTTCTTGGTCTAATGCTGTCAGCATAATGACAGGGGTTTGTTTTGATTGGCGAATATGATTTAAAACTTCCCAACCATTTAATATAGGCAGTTTTACATCAAGAATAACAAGGTCAATGTGCTGTTGAGCATGTATTTCAATTGCCTGTTGTCCATTAATGGCTCTGACAACTTGAAAGCCATTTTTTTTAAGATAGTTCTCAACAATATCGCCAATATCATAATCATCTTCAACAACTAAAATTTGTTTACTCACTTGATCAGATGAAAAAGATATAGTGTCCATTTATTAATACTTTAAGTTGAATATCCCAATATCATAATTTATTTTTATATTGTATATCCACACAATCTCCACACTTTAGTGACGCTTTGTACACAAACATTTCCAATAATACCCATATCTAGAACTATGGGTGCATGTGATGCCTAAGCATTATTTTTATACAATTTTATTTGCTATCCTGAGCAGTAGTATTTTGACGGGATGTAATAAGTCAGAGAATACTGAAACTGAGCAAGCACAGCAGAATATCCCTGCTAAAGTGAGTATTTATAGTGTTCAACAACAAGATATTAATTTAATTGAAAATTTACCTGCACGTGTACAGGCATATCGAATTTCAGAAATTCGCCCACAAGTCGGCGGAATAATTGAAAAGGTTTTATTCACGCAAGGTAGTGAAGTAAAGGCAGGACAGCCTTTATTTAAAATTAATTCTGAAATTTTTCAAGCTGATGTAAATAGCAGCCGAGCTTTACTTGCAAAAGCTGAGGCCGAAGTGACTCGTTTAAAAACTCAACTTGAGAGATATAGACAGTTGCTTCCATCCAATGCGATTAGTAAACAGGAATTCAATAATACTGAAGCGGCTTACAAACAAGCTCTAGCTGAAGTTTCTCAAACTCAGGCAGCATTAGCACGACAAAATTTAAATCTGCAATATGCGACTGTACGCGCACCAATTTCAGGGCAAATCGGTAAGTTGTTGGTCACGGAAGGTGCTTTAGTCAGCGCGAGTGATATGAATCCAATGGCGGTAGTTCATCAATTGGATAAAGTGTATGTTGATGTTAAACAATCCGTTTCTGAATACGAGCAGTTACAAGACAATTTGAATGATGGTTCATTGTTAAACCGTGGGGGCTCTGACGTCAGCATATTGAATAGTCAGGGTAAATTGTATCCTGTGACTGGGAAAATCTTATTTTCTGATACCAGTGTAGATCCGAATACTGGAGATGTCACCATCCGAGTTGAAGTGAATAATCCACAACGCAAATTATTGCCAGGTATGTATGTCAGAGTAGGTTTAAATAGAGCATCGCAACCCAATGCTTTACTTGTTCCTGAACAAGCAGTTCAAAGAGATATTTCGGGTCAAGCACAGCTGATGATTGTAAAACAAAATCAGACAGCAGAAACGCGTCCAGTGAGTTTAGGTCAGCTATATAACGGCTTTTATGTGATTACCAGTGGAATTAAAGCTGGTGAAAAAGTCATTGTCGAAGGTCATGATCGAATCCAACAGCCCGAACAGTCTTTAAAAACGACAGTATGGAAGTCTCCTCAGTCAATTGAAACGAAGACTGTTTCTCAAACTGAAAATAAGGATAGTCATAAAGATACAGCTGTTCAGTCTTCTCCAGATACAGGAGAAAAATTATGATATCGCAGTTTTTTATTAAACGGCCAATCTTTGCTTGGGTCATTGCTATATTTATTATTTTATTTGGCGTGTTAAGTATACCGAAGTTGCCAATTTCTCGGTTTCCTTCTGTAGCTCCACCATCAATCAGTATTTATGCGACTTACCCTGGAGCAACACCAGAAACATTGAATGATAGTGTGGTCACTCTGATTGAAAGAGAGTTATCGGGAGTTAAAAATTTACTGTATTACAGTGCAACTTCTGACGCGACGGGCCAAGCGACGATTACTGCCACATTTAAACCGGGAACAGATCCAGAGTTAGCCCAAGTGGATGTCCAAAATAAAATTAAATCAGTTGAGCCTCGATTACCACAGTCAGTTAGACAACAAGGGTTAATGGTAGAAGCAGCTTCATCAGGCTTTCTGATGATGGTTGGGATCAGTTCAACGAATGATCAGTTTAAAGAAATTGATTTAAGTGATTATCTGGTTAGAAATGTTGTTGAAGAATTAAAACGGGTTGAGGGGGTTGGGCGTATCCAATCTTTTGGATCAGAAAAAGCCATGCGTATTTGGATAGATCCGAATAAATTGGTGTCTTATCAGCTCTCTATAAAAGATGTAACGAGTGCAATTCAAGCGCAAAATGCACCGATATCTCCTGGCAGTGTCGGAAGTTTACCTGCTGTTAAAGGACAGATGATTACACTTCCATTAACCGCTGAAGGGCAGTTGGCCACAGTAGAAGAATTTAAAAATATTACGTTAAAAGCCAATCAGGGTGGCGCACAAGTTAAGCTACAAGATGTGGCCAGAGTGGAGCTTGGAGCACAAAATTATAGTTTTTCTATTTTAGAGAATGGTAAATCGGCAACTGCACTTGCTATTCAAATGAGCCCAGGTGGTAATGCCGTCAAAACATCAGAAGCTGTAAAAGCGAAAGTGGATGAGCTCAGCAAAGTTTTACCGAAGGGAATGCAGTATTCCATTCCGTATGATACTGCACCATTTGTTAAAATATCGATTGAAAAAGTAATTATGACCTTACTAGAAGCAATGGTTCTAGTGTTTATCGTCATGTATTTATTTTTACATAACATTCGTTATACATTAATTCCTTCTATTGTTGCCCCAATTGCACTATTGGGTACATTTGCGGTCATGCTGATCAGTGGTTTTTCGATCAATGTTTTAACCATGTTTGGTATGGTTTTAGCGATCGGGATCATTGTAGATGATGCAATTGTTGTCATTGAAAATGTTGAACGGATTATGGCAACCGAAGGGCTATCACCTGTTGAGGCAACCTCAAAAGCAATGAAGGAGATTACCAGTCCAATCATTGGGATAACACTGGTTTTGATTGCTGTATTTTTACCGATGGCATTTGCAAGTGGATCGGTAGGGATCATCTATAGACAATTTACAGTCACAATGGCGGTATCCATTGCATTTTCGGCATTTTTAGCACTGACATTAACCCCTGCACTTTGTGCAACCTTGTTAAAACCTATTGCATCAGATCATCAGAAAAAAGGTTTTTTTGCATGGTTTGATCATTTTTTCGATCGAGTGAATAAAAAGTATGAAACTATTTTGGTTAAATTACTGAAACATGTTTTTACTGTGATGATTGTATTTGTCGCTCTCACAGGCTTTTTACTGTTTGCTTTTAAATCAATTCCAACAGCCTTTTTACCCGAGGAAGATCAAGGTTCATTTATCACCTCATTCCAGTTGCCAGCAGATGCAAGTCAAGAACGAACACTTGCAATTGTTAAATCATTTGAAAATCTTTTGAAAAGTCGAGAAAGTATTAAGGAAAATGTGTCTGTACTTGGGTTTGGTTTTAGTGGTTCTGGAAATAACACAGCCATTGCCTTTACTAATCTAAAAGATTTTAAAGAGAGAGATACATCAGCATCAGATGAGGTCAATGCTGTAAATGCTGCAATGTCTGAAAGTACAGAGGGGACGATTATGTCAGTCCTGCCACCCGCAATTGAGGAAATGGGAACTTCATCGGGTTTTACTTTACGTTTACAGGATAAAGGTAATCTTGGAATGCAGGCTTTAATTGATGCCCAAAATCAATTAGTTGGCATGTCATATAAAAGTAAAAAACTTGCTTATGTTTATCCAGAAGGTCTACCGCCAGGCAATAGTGTTGATTTAAAAATTGATCGTAATAAGGCCGAAGCATTAGGTGTTAATTTTGCAGATGTTACAGATACTATTTCATCTTCGATGGGTTCTATGTATGTAAATGATTTTCCTAATCAAGGACGTATGCAGCAAGTGATTGTGCAAGTCGATGCTAATTCGCGTATGAAAGTACCTGACATCTTGAATTTGAATGTTATTAACAGTAATGGTGCTCTAGTTAAACTTTCTGAAATTGTTACGCCTGTGTGGCAGCAATCTCCACAACAATATAACCGCTACAATGGACGACCGTCATTGAGTATTGCAGGTGCTGGAACTGAAGGCGTTTCTTCTGGTGAAGTAATGAAGGAAATGGAGCAATTGATTGAGCAGTTACCAGAGGGAATTGGTTATGAATGGACGGGACAATCTTTACAAGAAAAGCAGTCAGAAGCTCAAACTACTTTCTTATTGGCATTGTCAATGTTGGTCGTATTTTTAGTCCTTGCTGCTCTTTATGAAAGTTGGTCGATTCCATTATCTGTCATGTTAGTTGTACCTTTAGGTGTGATTGGTGCTGTTATTGCAGTCTGGATCCGAGGAATCCCTAATGATATTTTCTTTAAAGTTGGTTTAATTACAATTATTGGCCTATCTGCAAAAAATGCCATTCTAATTGTTGAATTTGCCAAAATGCTAAAAGAAGAGGGAATGACTCTAATTGAAGCAACAGTTGCTGCTGCTAAACTTCGTTTAAGACCGATTTTGATGACATCTTTAGCCTTCACAGCAGGTGTGATTCCATTAGTTATTGCAAATGGTGCGAGTTCTGAAACTCAGCATGCAATAGGAACAGGCGTATTTGGTGGTATGGTTAGTGCGACGATTCTTGCTATCTTTTTTGTTCCTGTATTTTTTGTATTTGTATTAGGTGCAGTTGAGAAGCTATTAGGGAAAAAAGTTTCACAGAATAAGCCATTTTAAAGCTCTTTTTTAGCTATTGAAGATTTATCGGGATTAACCCCGATAAATCTTCAATTTTCCTTGTTTATACTTATATAGCAATCAAATATCTTTGAACTAATGTACTTAATATCACATGATATCTATTTAACTTATGGTTACCTAAAATTTAGTTCATAAATCAAATCTGAAATTTTTTCATTAAATTTATAATCTTATTACAATAAATGTATAATTTTTTTAAACTAAGTTCATGAATATAATGTTTTTTTTCATTTAGAAAAAAGATAGAAGTTCGTAGAGGACTAGTGGCAGTCTACTTTGACTAAAAAAATTTTACAAAATCGGTGGCTATTCTGATAATGGTAAGGTACAAGCAACAATAACCGAATTAAAAGCAGTTTTATTGAGTTTGGTAGGTCTCATATCCAAGGTTTATCTTAAATTTAGATGATACTGAAGTGATTTAACTTTAAATATTTATGCTATAGAGCCGAGTTTCTTTTAAATATTCTTTAAATCTACCAAATATAGCGGAATGAAAGTTATTCAGAAACATGGTAGAGATTCAAACAGATAATATTCATAACATGGAGTTGTTGTGATGCTGGAAAATTGTTTAATTTACAATAACCGAGGTGAGGAAATTCCTCAAAGGCATAAAAATATATCCAATGACTGGGATGAAATAAAATACTGGTCAGATCAAGTCTATATGCCTTATAACGCTCGACCTGTGGGGAAAGGGCTTTTGCCAGACTCCAGTATGCATTCGATACAAGTCGCTGATATGATCGTGACACGTTTTAAATATGGAATACCTGTTTATTTAGATCAATGGAATCAGGATAAAGGCAATATTATTTTATTAACCACCATTGAAGGTCAGGGGAAACATGCTATTGATTCCAAAAACTGGCAAACCACCAGAGTTGGGGAATCATTTATTGTTGATTGCAGTCGTACCGATGACTATGCCGTTGGTTTTGACCCTGGTCATCTACAGCTTAATTTGACGATACCGCATGAAAGTTTAGCTCGCCTCATTATTGATAGCTATGGGCATGAAGCGCCAGTTTATTTATGGCAATATAAAACATTTTTTGGTGGGCATGATTCTAGCTGGTTGTCGCTATTGAGATATTTAAGCCAAAGTATTTCAGAAATACCTTTGCCACAATTGCAAGGTAAAGCGGGGGAGCATTTACAGCAAATGATAGGGTTGCATATCTTAAATGAGTGGGCAATACGTGCAAATATTGATTTGAATCATCGTAATTTTATTACACCTAAATACATTGAACGTGCTGAACAATATATGCGTGAGTACCTGCGTTTGAGTCCAACAATTGCAGAAGTCGCGCAATCAGTTGGGATTAGTATTCGCAGCTTATCGAATGGATTCAAAAAATACCGGCAGTGTACACCTGCGGAAATGATGCGTAATCTACGTTTAGAATTGGTCCGAAAAGAATTACTGGCAGCAACTGAACAACAAACTGTGACTGAAATTGCAATCGCTTGTGGATACCTTAATCTAGGTGATTTTTCTCGGGTTTATCGGCAAAAATATAATGAGTTGCCATCACAAACACTGAAAAAAAGATATTGATAAATAATTGCCGTTTTTCGACAGTGCTTTCCTTTTTACGGTAGAGCGCAATGAAAGTTCTTTCCTAGAATTAACTTGTGTCAGATGACATAAATTTAAGTCTTAGTTCAAATGGAAAGGAGCTTTCTATGAATAAACAACAATTAGAGCAAATATTAGATCCTATCTTAAATAGCACTGTACAGGGAGGATGTCCTATTGCTGGTGTTGTTGCTGGCGTAACAGATAGAGATGAAACCTTATATTTGAATCATGCTGGTGAACGAGATATTTCTACTCATATCCCAATGACTGACGATAGTGTATTTGCAATTTTTTCAACGACTAAAGCTATAACTACGACAATTGCACTGCAACAGTATGAAAAAGGCATGCTGGATTTAGATGCACCAGCCAAAGAATATGTTCCTGAAATTGGGGAGCTTAAGCTACTGAAGGGTTTTGATACAAGCGGTAACCCGATTTTATGCGAACCTAAAATTGATGTCACGACTCGCATGCTGTTATTGCATACAGCAGGTATGGGCTATGACTTTTTTAATCCTGACTATCAAAAATTGACATCTGAACATGGTTATCCAAGTGTTATTACAGCATCTAAAGCATCATTAAAAACACCATTATTGTTTGAACCAAGTACACAGTGGGAGTATGGAGCAAATATTGACTGGGCTGGTTTAGTCACCGAAGCTGTTGGTGGTCAACGTTTGGGGCACTTAATGCAGGAGCAGATTTTTAACCCACTCGGTATGCAAGATAGCGCTTTTACTCTGACACCTTCGATGCTTCAGCGCCGAGTGACTATGCATCATCGTCAGGTCGATGGCAGCTTGATTGCTGATCCTGATTTTATCTTACCTCAAGACCCTGAAGTACATATGGGTGGCCATGGTTTATATTCTACCGTTGATGATTACCTTAAATTTATCCGACTTTGGTTAAACCGTGGTGCAGTCAATGGCCAGCAGTTGTTACAAGAAAGTACGATTGATTTAGCATTAAATAATGGCTTAGCTGATATTGCGATGAAAAATTTACCAGGTGCTATTCCTGCATTATCGAATGATGTGAATATTTACCCTGAAGCGACGAAGGGCTGGACTTTGGGCTTTATGGTAAATGAAGAAGAAACCGAATCAGGCCGTCCTGCTGGAACAATTGGATGGTGTGGATTAGCAAATCTGTATTACTGGATTGATCTTAAAAATAATATTGGTGCCTACTGGGCAACCCAAACTTTGCCATTTATGGATCCAACTGCTTATAACGGATTCTTAGCTTTTGAAAATGCTATTAATTCTATGAAGTAATACATAGATGCTGTTTCCTTGAGTTTAATTAGCTGACTCAAGGAAAATATAAAATATTTTTAGAAATTGAATAGACAGAAACATCTTTCGCAATATTTTCCAAAGGAATGAAAATGAAAAAAATACATAATTGGACTGCGGGTCTAATCGGATTATTGTGTCTGCAAACTACGCATGCAGTTGATCTAGATGCGGGCGATTATGACTATGCTCCCAGTGGGACAAATCTTGCTATGCTCTATTATCAGCATGCTTCAAGAGATGAGCAGTATGTAGGTAGTAGTAAAGTTTCAAACCAAGTAGAACTAAAATCTGATATTGGGATTGCCCGCTATGTACATTATATGGATGTGGCAGGCATTCATATTGCACCACAAATACTAATTCCTTTTGGTCGCTTAGATGCGGGTAAAGATATAAGTATTTTAGGTAAAGCAAATGGTATAGGTGATATTATTTTAGCCAATACTTTTTTTCTTTACCATGATGCTAATAGCAAAAGTACTTTTGGGATTACGCCATATCTATATTTACCAACAGGACAATACTCAAAGAATAATGCGCTAAATATTGGTGAGAATCGTGTAAAACTGGCATTGCAAGGTGCATATACTACTCAATTGATTGATCGAGTGAATTGGGATATTGCCGGTGACTTTACTCTTTATGGTAAAAATGAGGATGTTGCTGGGGACGGTAGTCTAAAACAGGATATTGGTTTTCAAGTGCAAACCAATTTGCGTTATCGTTTGACTGATATGACCGATTTGCGTGCGGGAATATCTTATAGTGATGCAGGGGATACTGAATTGAATGGTATGACGACAAAAGCAACACAACAGTCTAAATTCTGGATTGGAACAGGAATATCTCCGACCCCAACAACGCAATTGATTGCGACTTATGGCCAAGATATTAAAATAGAAAATGGGTTTAAGGAAGATAATCGTATAAATTTTAGATTTCTTAAGGTTTTCTGATCTAAATCATATAATTAATACTAGGTAGTAATCACCCTATTAGGGAAGATGGACACTCTATATTGTATTTTTAATATTAACAACCACAATATAGGGTGTGGGTGCTTTGGGTTGGTTATGTAGAATATGCATATGTCAGCTAAAATAAGTCGAAGTCAAATATTTCTTTAGATTTAGCTATTCAAAAAGTAGTGGCGGATTCTGGAATGTACGCTGTTGAAACACATAGAGTGATAATTATATAGTAATATTATATTTATCAATATCTTATTATCTAGATAAACTCATTAAAATTTCTAATTAGTTATTCCCGTATGAATAAAGTATTAAGTTTCAGTTTAATTGCAATTCTAGGTAGTGGACTAGGCATTTCAGGTTGTTCAAAACAGCAAAAAGAAGAGCATAAAGAGGCTAGCGTAAATGATATCAGTACATTAAATATTGGCTATCAGAAAGCTGCACTGAAATTAATTGTTGCGAAGCAAAATCAGTTTTTTGAAAAAGAATTTCCAAACGTTAAAATTGAATGGAAAGAGTTTCCTGCTGGTCCTCAAACTCTAGAAGCACTATCAGTTAATTCAATTGATTTTGGTTATACGGGTGATGCGCCGATTGTTTTTGCTTTATCAGCAGGCAAGCCATTAAATTATTTAGGGTATGAGCAAGCCTCCAATCAAGCTCACGCTATTCTACTGTCAAATCATAGCGAAATAAAAAACCTTACTGATTTAAAAAATAAGCGTATCGCATTAACAAGAGGATCGAGTGCACACAATTTTCTTGCAGAAACATTGAAGCAAGCCAACTTATCTTGGGATGATATTCAACCAATTTGGCTTTCACCTTCGGATGCGCGAGCAGCATTAGATAAAAAAGCTATTGATGCATGGGCAGTTTGGGAACCGTATATTAGTGCGGCTGAAATTGATGGCAATGCCAAAATTTTATTCGAATCAACTAGCTTACCTGCAACTTATGCTTATTATTTAGCTCAGCCAAATTTTATTAAGAACCATTCAAATGATGCCAAAAAAGTTTTGGCTGTTTTGAACCAAACTGATGCCTGGATTAATTCACATAAAAGTGAAGCAGCAGAAATTTTAGCTAAGAGTACAAGCTTGGATGTTAAGATTGCCCAACAAGTGGTGAATAAAAAACATAATCCTAATCCTGTAGCTATCTTAACGCCAGAAGTGATTCAGTCTCAGCAAAATATTGCAGATCTTTTTTATGGTCAAAAATTGATTCCAAATAATATTGATGCATCAATATTTGCTTGGCGGCCAATTCAGTAAGAAGTCGTTTTATTTATGAAAACCGTGGGTAAATGCCCACGGTTCTCATTGTTAAAATGCATGGTTAACGAGGGAACTGTGTTCTTGTTGAGTCGAGATACGTTTTTAACCAGTATAATTGGGATAGTCGGTATAACCTTCAGCCCCTCCACCGTACAATGTTGAAGGATTTAACTCAGCCAATGGAAGTCCCTGTTTTAAACGTTCAACTAAGTCTGGATTGCTAATAAATAATTTTCCAAAAGCAAATAGGTCAGCTTCTTCAGATTGAAGGTGAGCATTCGCAAGTTCTAAATCATAACCATTATTGGCTAAATAGGTCTGATCAAAACGGTTGCGTATAGCAGGGTAATCGAAAGGCGCAATATCACGCGGTCCGCCTGTCGCACCTTCAACGACATGCAAATAGACGATACCGAGTCGGTTAAGCTGTTCAGTGATGTAATTGTACTGAGGTTGAGGCTCATTGCAGCTTATACCGTTGGCAGGAGATACAGGAGATATGCGGACACCAGTGCGATTAGCACCGATTTCACTGACTATAGCTTCAACCACTTCAAGTAATAATCGAGCCCGATTTTCTATAGATCCACCATATATATCAGTACGTTGGTTGGCACCATCTTTTATAAATTGTTCCAGTAAATATCCATTTGCAGCATGGATTTCAACACCATCAAATCCAGCAGTAATAGCATTTTTTGCCGCTTGGCGAAAATTTGACACAATGGCTGGAATTTCATGTAATTCCAATGCTCGGGGTTCAGATACTTCCGTAAACGTATTATTTACAAAAGTCTTTGTGTCTGCCCGAATCGCTGAAGGGGCGACAGGACTAGCCCCATTTGGTTGCAAATCAACATGGGAAATTCGTCCAACATGCCATAATTGAACAAAGATTTTTCCACCTTTGGCATGTACGGTATCCGTTACTTTTCGCCAAGCATCAATTTGTTCAGACGTATATAGCCCTGGTGTATCTTGATATCCTTGAGCTTGTGGAGAAACTTGAGTCGCTTCTGTAATAATAAGTCCTGCGCTAGCACGCTGAGCATAATAATCAGCAGCAAACTCACTTGGCACAAGCCCTTTTCCTGCGCGGTTGCGTGTTAGTGGAGCCATTACAATGCGGTTGGCGAGTTCAATGTTACCCAATTGATAAGAACTAAAAAGAGTTTTACCTGTCATGTTACACCTCTAATGTAATAATGATGAATCAAAAAATAAGCGTTTTTAAAATATGTTATTACGTCCGTATAGGAGCATCGAAAATAAGGCATGTGGTTGTAGCATGCGCATATAACTTTCCATCAGGCCCCACTATTCGTCCTTCAGCAGTCGCTGTTTGACGTCCGACATGGACGATTTTTCCCTCTGCTCGTACAAGAGGTGTTGCATCTGTCAGTGCCCGTACTATATTCACTTTGAGTTCGAGAGTGGTATAAGCCTTCCCAGCAGGGAGCGTGGTATGAATAGCGCAAGCAACAGCAGAATCAAGTAAAGTACAAAACCAGCCCCCATGCACACTCCCTAACGGATTGTAATGTTTGCGTTGAGGTCGGCCTTGAAAGACAGCAACTCCATACTCCATATGCACAGGAATATAGTCGAGCGTTTCTCCGATTGGAGGTGAAGGAAGCTCACCAGAAAAAATAGCATCAAAAACCTCTAATCCTGAGCGCTTTGTTAACTCAGATAAATGTACAGCATCAGGTACACCTAAGCGCAGACGAATTTCTTGTTCAGTCTCTTCCCATTGCTTGATAATATCCGTTATGTCCATGTCGAAGATCCTATTTTTAATTACTTAAATCTGAGTTTGTCTGAGAATGTTAACTATTTGTGATCTAAGCAATAATGGTTTGATGCTTTACACCACTGCTTAATATCGGTATTCGGTTTTGATCTGAAGTTGTAATTCGACTAACAGAATCTAACAGTTGGATTTGATCAGGTGACAAAACAACATCGATTGCATGTAAATTACTTTCTGCTTGCTGTAAAGATTTTGGTCCGATAATAGGAATAGGTCCATGTGTACCTGCCCAAGCAATTGCCACCTGATCAGCAGATACACTTAATTCACTAGCAATTGAAAGCACCGCATCTAAAATTGCTGTACGTTGAATCGAGTTTTCTTGCTGAAAAACCTTACCGCCAAAACCCTCTTCACGTCCTTTTTCACCCTTACGATATTTACCTGTGAGCATTCCACCACCTAAAGGTGACCATGTCACCATCCCTAACCCTAGTGCTTGAGAAGCGGGAATTAAATCTGCTTCAGGTTCCCGATTGACCAAACTATGCTGGAATTGCGCTGCTGCAATCGGGACTGTATTTTTAAGTTCCGCGATAGTTGCTGCACGAGATAGTCGCCATGCTGGAAAGTTTGATAGTCCTGCATAGAGAATTTTTCCTGCACGTGCCAAATCTTCTAAACCTCTTAAGAGCTCTTCACTTGGAGTAACATCGTCAGGATGGTGTACCCAGTAAAGATCAATATAATCAGTTTTTAATCTGCGCAAACTTTGCTCAATAGAATAAAGCATTGCTTTGCGACTATTTCCTTTATGTAGTTGGTTTGCATCAGGTGAAGCACCATTAGAAAATTTAGTGGCTAAGATAACCTCATTACGAATGCCTTGTAATAAGTCACCCAGAATTTGCTCAGATTGTCCAAATTGATAAACATCGGCTGTGTCTATGAAATTGCCACCTGCATTCAGATATGCATCCAGTATTAATTTAGCTTCTTCAGGTGAGGAACCATAACCCCAGCCTGTACCGAAGTTGCCAGTACCTAAAGCAATTTGTGAAACATTTAAACCTGTTTGACCAAACAATTGATAATTCATATTTATCTCCGATCTTATTCAGAAACTTTTAAGACGACTTTACCTTTTGCTCGTCCAGTATTTACATATTGGAAAGCATCTTTAATCTCTGTAAATGCATATGTCTTATCAACAATTGGATTTATTTTTCCAGACTCAACTAACTTTGAAATTTCAGAGAGCTGTTGTCCATTCGGCTGCATAAACAAAAATGAGTAAGTAATTCCTTTCTTTTTGGCTTTATTGCGGATCGACCAACTTAAAAGAGGAATAATACATTTCAATAACCAATTTGCATGGATTGCTTCTGCAAACTCACGATCAGGTGGACCAGAGATACTGATAATACGACCACCACGTTTAAGAATATTCAGAGACTTCTCTAAAGTTTTTCCACCTTGCGTATCTAAAACCACGTCATAATCTTTAAGTACTTGCTCAAAATCAGTCGTTTTGTAGTCAATGATCGTGTCTGCACCTAACTCTTTGACCCAGCGAATATTTTTTCCACTTGTCGTGGTCGCGACGGTTGCGCCTAAATGTTTGGCAAGCTGAGTAGCAATTGATCCAACACCGCCTGAACCGGCATGAATCAATACTTTTTGTCCTGCTTTAACTTTCGCAATTTCGACTAAGGCTTGCCATGCAGTTAAGGATACAAGCGGTAGAGACGCAGCCAGTTCCATAGAGATATTTTGAGGTTTTAGTGCAAGTGAAGATTGCTGAGCCACTGTATATTCTGCAAAGGCACCATTCGAATCTGTCTTGGCATACACTTCATCACCAATTTTGAACTGAGTAACATTTGATCCAATTTGAACAACTGTACCAGCGAAATCATTGCCTAAAATAAAAGGAAATTGAACGGGCAGAATTGCCTTGAACTCACCTTCTAAAACTCTTAAGTCGAGTGGGTTAATACTTGCTGCATGAACTTTAATGAGTACATCATTTTCTGTTAGAACTGGTGTAGATTGTTCATCCAGTACTACATCATTGATATTGCCGTAGCGGTTAATGTAGGCTGCTTTCATATTAAGACCTCTATTTTTTGAATTTTGTTTTAACGTTTTATAAGCATCATTAAACTTTCAAGCTGCGTTGAATTAATTTATCGAAGATCTTCACTGGGGTAAATTTTCGTAAATTCTTCAAATGTTTTGCTGCCTTGCCTGAGGTATAGCGGGGCAATATGTTTTGACTGTTGATGACCGTTAAAATGGTTTTAGCAACAACACTCGGATCATCTGACTTGTTGATTGCCTTTATCATTTGCTGATGCAATTTCCCACGAATATGATCATACGCTGAGATTTTTGCATCTGCTTCAAGTAAGTTCGTTCCCAAAGAAGTATTGGTATAAGCAGGTTCAATAAGAGAAACACGAATGCCTTGAGACCTTAACTCGTGATCTAAAGACTCTGAATAACCTTCGAGCGCATGTTTTGAAGCAGAATAAAGCGCACCAAAAGGTGTTGGTAATAGTCCTAAAATTGAACTGATATTGAGAATAAGTCCAGATTTCTGTTCACGCATCACAGGAAGTACCGCACGGGTCATTCGGACAGCACCAAAAAAATTGGTATCAAAAATAGCCTGAGCTTGTTGCATTGAGCTTTCTTCAGCTCCCGCAGGTGCAATGGCAAATCCTGCATTATTGATCAGTACATCAATATGTCCTTCATTTGCTATCACTTTTTCGATGGCTTGAGAAACAGAATCTTCTTTATTTACATCTAATTCAATCAGATGAAACTTATATTTCGATGCTGTATTTGCACGTCGACTCGTACCATAAACAATAAATCCTGCCTCATGTAAAAGCTCTGCTGTTGCTAAGCCAATACCAGAAGATGCACCTGTAATAAGAACCACTTTACTACTCGCCATACAAAATTTCTCACTTGTAATATGTTGGTGATTGGATAACCAATTTCACCTTGATGTTTTGATCATAATCTAAAATTAAAATAGTTACTACTAAAAAGATAGTGACAGTGTGTTTTTTGGGGAGTATAGTAAGTATTAAATAAGTACTGACTGTGAGTATGTGCCGTTAATCTCAATAGATTGCTCATAAAAAAACAGTTAAATCAGTTGAATGAATAGAATGTGAGGAACAAAACAAATGAAATTTCTATTAAATACAATTGCGATGGGATTAACGGTGGCCTCTATCTTTAGTTCCTCATTGACTCAGGCAGAGACGGTGGCATCTATTTCTTTTAGTGACTCCGTGACTCAGGCAAATAAAGTGTCATCCAACATCGTTGTCAATCAGCAAGCTGTTCAGAATCCTCAGCAAGATACAAATTGGCAGAATGTACCGACTCAATTTATCTCAGCAGATGGTATTAACTTCGCTTACAGAGAATATGGTCAACAAAATGCTGGAACGCCTGTCATTTTCTTAAATCATTTGGCTGCTGTATTAGACAATTGGGACCCAAGAATCATTGATGGAATTGCCGCAAAACATCATGTGGTGGTTTTTGATAACCGTGGTGTTGGTGCTTCTACGGGTGAACCCGCAAAGTCCATTGAACAAATGGCAGATGATGCAATTACTTTTATTCAAGCGAAAGGATTCAAAAAAGTCGATTTATTTGGTTTTTCAATGGGTGGCATGATTTCGCAAGAGATTGTTTTAAAACAGCCGCAATTGATCCGAAAAATGATCCTATCGGGAACTGGCCCTGCGGGCGGAACAGGAATCAGTACAGTTGGACGAGTTTCTAATTGGGATTTAGTCCGTGGTATAGCGACTCGCCAAGATCCTAAAGTCTATTTATTTTTTACTCGTACAGACAATGGTAAAGCTGTTGCGAAACAGTTTGTTCAACGCATAAATGAACGTACTGAAGATCGTGACAAAGAAATTACCATTTCTGCATATCGTGCCCAGCTTAAAGCCTTAAAAAAATGGGGAAGTAAAAAACCTGCTGACCTTTCAGTTATTCAACAACCCGTCTTAGTTGCCAACGGTGATCATGACCGTATGGTTCCAACGGTCAATACTTATGACTTGGCAAAACGTTTACCGAATAGCTCACTCGTAATCTATCCAGATGCAGGTCATGGTGGAATATTTCAGTTTAATCAAGATTTTGTAAAACAATCGCTCACGTTCTTAGCTAAATAAATTTAGACCCAATCAGATATTTAAATGAGGACAATCAAGATGACCGCAATTACACACCAAACCGCTGAAACCCAATTTATAGAAGTTAATGGAGCAACTTTTGCATATCGTCGCTGGGGGAATCTAGATACACAGCAACCCCCTCTATTTTTTCTACAACATTTCCGTGGTGGTTTAGATAATTGGGATCCATTCATTACTGATGAATTAGCAGCAGGACGAGAAGTCATTTTGTTCAATGGTCGCGGCGTCGCTTCATCTACAGGTCAGCCACGCACTCGTATTGAAGATATGGCTGATGATGCTGCTGCAGTGATTCGTGCATTAAATTTAACACAAGTAGATCTACTCGGATTTTCGCTGGGAGGATTTCAGGCACAGGATTTAGTGCGTCGTCATCCCGAGTTGGTCCGAAAATTATTGCTTTTGGGCACAGGCCCACGAGGTGGAAAACCACGTGGTGATGATCCAGATGTACCAGCTTTGGTCTTGAAGCATGCAACCAGTGCCGTACCTTCCGAAGAGGACTTTCTGTTTTTATTCTTTGGTCGATCAAAAGCAGCGATTCAAGCAGGTCGTGAGTTTTGGCAACGTCGCCATCAGCGTAAAGATCAAGATCCAGCAAGTTCAATCGAAGTAATGCAGGCTCAGATTGAAGCCAATATGCACTTTTTACCGAAGCTTGATGAACAAGATCCATTTGCACATTTACGTGAGATTAAACAGCCTACTTTTATTCTCAATGGTGTAGATGATGTGATGATCCCGACCATCAATGCCTATCAGATGGCACTGAATATTCCAAATGCACAGCTGTTTATTTATCCCGATGCAGGGCATGGCGCACAGTTTCAGTATCCAGAACGCTTCGTTAAGCATGCAATACAGTTTCTAGATGAGTAATTGATCAGAATTTCCTTAGTGTTTTTTATATATTGATGAACTGAGAGCTAAAATGATGAAATTTAAATTATTACTGTGGATGCTGACTAAGCTGTTACAACGGGCTGTGAAAACCAATCCGAAATGTGCTTCATACGTGAAAGATAAAAATGTCACATTCCAAATCCAGACGGCAAGTGGTGAAGGGCGTTATTTTGAAGTTAAAAATGGCAAGATAAGCTCTCACGCAGGACGAATCAAATCGCCAAGTTTTACATTCACTTTTAAGAATGGCAGTACAGGTTTTGCTGTGCTATCAGCCAAAGATAGTATCAATACGTTTCTAACTGCTCTTAGAACAGAGGATCTTGTGATTACTGGAAACTTTGTAGATGTAATGTGGTTTCAAAGTTTAGTGGACTTTATTCAACCGCATTCTCAATCATCTTCCACTGTGTGAGCGAAGTGCATGACTCATTTGCAATTAAAAACAAACCTCCTGAATCAGCCTTTAACGTTACCGAATGGTGTGGTGATTCCAAATCGGTTGGCTAAAGCAGCGACCAGTGAAACCCTAGCGACCTATTCCAATAATCCAACTGAAAAGCATATACGGTTATATCAGCGTTGGGCTTCATCAGGAATTGGCATGATTATCACGGGTAATATTATGATTGATCGACGTGCCTTAGGTGAACCAGGGAATGTTGTCATTGAAGATGAGCGTGATTTTGAAATTTTACAGAAATGGGCGAAAAGCGTTACCGAGCAAGGTTCTCAATTGTGGGCGCAACTCAACCATCCGGGAAAACAATCCCCGAAAGGCTTAAATGTACGTAACATTTCTGCATCGGCAGTGCCATTTGGAGCTGAAATGCAATCTTTATTTGCGACTCCAGATGAAGCAACTCATGAGGAGATCATAGAGATCATTCAACGCTTTGGCCATAGTGCACTGATATGTAAAAAAGCTGGATTTAGTGGAGTCGAGATTCACGCTGCGCATGGTTATCTAATTAACCAGTTTTTGTCGCCATTACACAATTTAAGAAATGACGAGTGGGGTGGTACACCCGAAAAACGTCGTAAGTTTCTAATGGACGTTTATACAGAAATACGAAAACAGGTAGGCGCAAATTTTCCAATCGCGATAAAGCTTAATTCAGCTGATTTTCAAAAAGGTGGATTTACTGAAGAAGATTCATTAGAAGTCATTAAAGCTTTAGCAGCCGCAGGGATTGACCTGATTGAAATTTCAGGTGGTACTTATGAGTCTGGTGTAGCTAAAGCACCACAAAAATCTTCAACGATTATACGTGAAGCATTTTTTATTGATTTTGCAGAAAAGGTTAGAGCACATGTAAAAACTCCCTTGATGGTGACAGGAGGTTTTAGAAGTGAGGAGGGGATGAGTCAAGCGCTGGAATCCAATGCATTTGATGTTGTTGGAATTGCAAGACTCATGGCGATAGACCCTGATGCAGCAAAATATTTGTTAGCAGGAACCAATAGCAAACAAAATGTTCAACCGATTAAGACTGGCATTAAAAAGATTGATCGTCTTGGGATTATGGAAGTTCTTTGGTACACCCAACAACTTAACCGTATTGCTCAAGGTAAAGCCCCCAAACCTAAAGAGAGTGGCTTATGGGCATTTATTAAATCTGTTTTACGCAGTGGTTGGGGAACGTATGCGACGCAACGGGCAAGAATAAAATCATGAATCGATGATTAAAATAAACCGCATAAAAAAGCACTCGAAATGAGTGCTTTTTAGCTTTATTCAGTTTGTTGGTGAATAGCTCGAGTGCCAATTTCGGCTCCCGTCACTTGATCAATCACGATAGGTTTAATTTCAGTACCATTCTCAGCATCAAGGAATATAGGCATTTTTTCAGGATTTTCAAACGGTTTATGCTTACGTCCCCAAGCTCCAATCACAAACAGAACTGGTAGAAAATCTTGGCCTGCTTGAGTGAGTACATATTCTTCACGTGGAGGGTGTTCTGAATATTGTCTTTTTTCAAGTAAACCTTCATCGACTAAAACAGATAAACGTTTTGTTAGCATTGTGGGAGCAATGCCTAAACTTTTACGAAATTGGTCAAATCGAGTAAAACCTGCATGTGCATCTCGTAAGATTAGCATGCTCCATGAATCACCAAGAACTGAAAGACTTCTTGCGATTGGACAGACTTCAAGACTGGTATTTTTGCTCATAGGAAATTAATAAACTTTAAGGTAACTACTAAATTGATAGTATCATATTTCGATAGTCGTACAAGGGGCAGTTTCAGCATACATCAACTTTTATAAGAGTGAGAAAATGGTAGGGGTGAAAGTGGGTATAAATCTATGCGGTTTTAGAATTCAAGTTTCATATTTTATTGAATTTTAAATCTTAGTTAACCTGCCACTATCTCCACTAAATACCTTCCCAAACATGGCAAAATATGCCAATTTTTAGAACTGAAAGGCTTAACCCCTTTAGGATTAAGCCTTTTTTATGCCTGAACATAACTAGCTACAGTGTACACTGTCATGTACATTGCAATATTTATTGAACTCGCTGGTGTACAAGCTAATGAAAAGAACAGATATCAGACGCCGTCCTTTGTCAGATACCGTACTAGCTAACCTTGAACCTGAATTAAAAGAATATCGGGAGTTAGACGGCGAGGGTCTATATTTTCGTGTAAAGCCTGATGGCAAGAAGGCATGGCTATTCAGGTATAAAAAGGCGGATGGCAAGTAGTCATGGCTTGGCATTGGCACTTATAGCTTTAATCAACTAAAAACAACCCAATTCTTTGATTTACAAGGTAAACGCAAAATTGCGCTTAGCTAATGATATTAGACAGCACGTTTGCCAATGGCAGTAATTTTTTGCAGGACGTAGCAGGACAAAATAAAAAATTTTCCTTTTCCTTCAAAAATACGGATTCTTGTTAGACGTAGTTAGACAGAGTCAATTTATTTTAGTAGACGTAGTCTGACAGAATAATTAGTTAATAAAATAGGTAAAGCCTTGCTATATATGCCATAAAGTACAATTTAATGCCTTAGTTTCGCCGTATCTCGTTAGCCTAAATTGAAATGTCTTATCTATATAAATTCACGGCGTTATGTCGGCGGGTAATTTCAAAATAATGTATAGTGCTGGAATAAGAAGTAACTAAAAAGCAATGCGGTTTGACGTTTAAGCCTGTTTATCTTGGGAGAGGTAAGCGGGTTTTTTATTGCATTAAAAACAATCAATTGAGGTGATAAGCCCACCCAAATAATTTTATTGTAACAATTAGAAGATATACATAGATTTAAAGTTAGCTGGGGTTAAAAATGGATAAAAGTTTAAAGAATATAAATAAGCAGATTAATAGTTTCATTGAGGCTGGGAAGCAACCTGAGTTATTAATTATAGGCTATAAGACTTATACGTCTTTAATGAGCGAAGATAGATTTGCAGAAAAAATTACTAAAGATGAAACGAATCCAATTATTCGGTATTACAAGGGTATAAAAATTCAAATGGTCGCAGAAAAACATTATTTTAAAATCCAATAAATTTTAGTCTGCACAAAATTTTGCTGATACTACAGCAAGGCCCTAGCTTACAGCAGGGCTTTTTTTATTTTAAATGCATGTTTTGGGTCAGCGAAAGTGTCAGAACAAATACTTTATTTTTTAGTTATTTATACTGTATATGGAGGCTGGAATACCCCCGATAATGATTTTTCTCAAAGACTCCATGAATATGAACTTATAACAAGGAATTTAAAATGATTAAATTCTTCTGGATTACCTCATACTCGCATTTATATCATTAATACAAAAGAATCATCTATTTAAAAAATGTTTATTTATCAGGCCATATCGTAAGAATAAGAGAATAATAATGGGGGTAAAATAGTTCAGTTAAATGGATAGCATCACCTCTCATAGATATTCATAAGGAATTTCGGCACTGTTCCCTTTATATCTAGAATAATTTTAAATAAATAAAAAACTTATTAAATTGACCTCTTTTATTATTTTAACCGACTTATTAATTGTAGAAATATTATTAACGGTTAAAAGGCCATAGTTCATGTTGCTAGAAGCGATTCACAAAACAGATAAAAAATATCTGTCGAAAATGATAAAAATTATTATGTTAGGTGCGACATATGTTGCCACTAATACTATAGCGCATGCCTCAGATGATACCGCACAAAATGGTGTAACCACTCAAGTACTACCTACACTTACCATTACAGCGAATCAGCTGGGAGAAATAACAGAAAATAGCGGAATATACACACCTGGGACAATTGCTACAGCAACACGTTTAATTTTAAAACCCAGAGAAACACCACAGACAATTAGTGTAATTACCCGTCAAGAAATGGATGATTTTAATTTAAGTTCTATTGATGATGTAATGCGTCATACGCCAGGTGTAAGTGTCGTTACTTATGATAGTGAACGGACTGAATATTACTCACGCGGTTTTGCAATTCAGAACTTTCAATATGATGGTATTCCTATGAGCCGTGATTCTGCTTATTCAGCAGGAAACACTTTAAGTGACATGGCAATTTATGACCGTATTGAAGTCCTAAAAGGGGCAACTGGCTTATTGACTGGTATTGGAGATCCAGGAGCAACAATTAACCTTATTCGTAAGAAACCAACCAAAGACTTTCAAGGCAGCGCTTCAGTCGATGCAGGTTCGTGGAATACTTACCGGACTGAAGTAGATTTAAGCGGGCCAATAAATGAATCAGGAACTATTCGCGCCCGTGGTGTTGCAGCATACCAAGATAACGAATCTCAACTTGACGACTATGAGCGTAAATCGCCTGTTTTCTATGGGATATTAGAAGCTGATTTATCTGATAATACTTTACTTACTGTAGGTGCTGATTATCAGGATAGTAAGCCCAAAGGATCAACTTGGGGTGGAATCCCAATTTATGATGCGACAGGCCAATTTAATAAAATGCCTAAAAGTTTTAACAACGGGGCAAATTGGAGTAACTGGGAGCAATATACACGAACTATTTTTTCAACTTTAGAGCATAAATTTGATAATGATTGGGTCGGTAAATTGCAATTAAACCACCAAATCAATGGATATGATGCACGTCTGGGCGCTGCTGCTGGTGGAAATCCAAATCCAGTTACTGGGGGTGGTGTTTCTATGTGGCTTGGGAAATACAAAGGTGAAACCAAAAGTAATGCAGCAGACTTATATGTAACAGGCCCATTTCAGCTTTTTGGTCGTGAACATGAGCTAGTGCTCGGTGCAAATATTTCTCAAAGTACTTGGAAAAATAATGGTTATGGCGCACCAAGTGATTATAAGACCAGTGTAGATCAATATTATCAATGGAATGGCAATGTTCCAGAACCTGATTGGCAGAAAGGAAGCCATTGGACCAATGATGAAACTACTAAACAGAATGGGTTTTATGTTACTTCTCGTTTGAATTTACGTGACGATTTAAAAGTAATTTTAGGCGGGCGTGTTGCAAATTATGAATCAGAAGATACAAAAAAGTCAGGCATATTAGTGCCTTATATCGGCACTGTTTATGATTTAAATGATAATTACTCACTTTATGCGAGCTACAGTACGATATTTAAGCCTCAATCTAAAAAAGATATAAATGGGAAAGTTCTTGATCCGCTGGAAGGAGAAAACTACGAAGCGGGAATTAAGGGTGAATTTTATGATGGTCGTTTGAATGCGAGCTTGGCGTATTACCAGCTTAAACAGAACAATTTTGGTAAAGAGCTTCCAAATACTGCAACACCTTCTGGAGAGATCGCTTATGAAGCGTTACAAGGTGTCAAAACTAAAGGGGCTGAGTTAGAGGTTACGGGTGAGATTATGCCTGGCTGGAATTTACATGCTGGCTTTAATCATAAAGTATCAAAACAGGAAGGTAAGAAAGAAAGTACTTTAACCCCCGAAAATGAATTTACTCTCTATACAACCTATAAACTTAATCAATGGATTGATGGATTAACAGTAGGCGGTGGATCAAGGTGGCAAGATAAAACATGGGGTGATGTTAGCAATCCACTATACAAAGATCCAATTAAGCATGTTGTGTCTGACTATTGGTTAGTTGATGCCATGGCAAACTATGAAGTTAATGATCAATTATCGCTTTCATTTAATGTGAATAACCTTTTAGATGAGAAATATTATACGATTTTTAGCTGGTACGGCACTTATACATGGGGCGAAGGGCGTAACTATAATTTAGGACTCAAGTACAAATTTTAAGATATCTTAAGTTTTTATTAGTTCACCATTTAGGCTGTATCTCAACAGTCTAAATGGTATTTTATGTTTGAGAGCACCACATTCACTCCATAAAAGAGTTGTACTCCCGATATAGCAACCGAAGCCACTTAAAAATCCTAGCAACAGATAATTTGTACACTGGAATTTTTTATACTTAAATAAGTATTGAATAACAATTATCTATGTTGTTTGTTCAATTGACGCCACTTTTTATTAAAGCCTAAACTTTCCGCTTCTGCTTCATGATCTATTGATTCATGCGAGTCATTAATTAGGTTCATAAGTTCCGCTTGTAGCGCTCCCTCTCATGAAAGGCTTTATCTTTAACAATACTGATCCTTTTCATGAGAATGAATGGTTTTATATTTGAATTCCTTAAAATTTGGTGCAAAAAATTCAAGTCGGGTTAGTACAAAAAACATAATGATTTAGTTTGCTGTGTTAAAAAGCCCAGATAAATTTTAAAAGGCCAGTATGTCCTTCAGGGCGGTTTTCAACATTGGTTTCTTTTAAATATTTTGCTTCTAGAGACCAATTTTGATCCTGATATTGAATAGCAGGGCCAACTGCAAGGACTTGTCCTTTTTGACCAATATCATCACCGTTGAGATGATCTGATTTAACTTGTTTAAAAGCATAACCTTCTATTGCCAATTTGACATGATCATTCAGTTTGTAGCCCAAACTGTAGTCACCGGCAAAATATTCTCCAGATTTATAATGCGTGTCGTCATTTTCATCATTAAAGCTATACGACAGTTTGGTTGAAATATCTAAACCATTTGCCGGCGCGTAGGTATAAGCAATAATGGGGCGAATGGTATTGTAATTCTTACCAATATTGGCAACCACAGGCTGAGTTGCTGTGGGGGTATTGTATTTCCCCGTCGCTACGATGCCTTCAATTGCGCCAATCCAATGATGATTGCCTTGATGCCAGCCAAGCATGGAACCAAGAATTAAATCACCTAAAGCACTGTTATGATCAGACATGCCTGCCGCATTTAATCTTAAGTCGACCATAGGTTGTACGGCAAAAAAACCGAGTTGCCCACCCAAATAATTTTGTTCTGTTACCCAGACTAAACGGGGAATGAATGCGTTGACATCTAGATGAAAATCTGGAGGTCCATTGTCAAACTGTCCTGCATGATAGGTTTGGTAATAGTTTAATAAATACACTCCAGGTGGCGGTAATGCACCCGCCATCATACCTTCAGCACCTAAGGCAAATGAATCAGCACCATTTTCTGTTGCAAATGTGAGTGTACTGCTCAAGCCCATGATTAGGCTCAGAGATAGCTTTAAAGTCAGTTTTTTCATAGAAAATCCTTTTCAATGATGTTGTTATTACAAAGATTGATATCATCGATAGGCACCAATAAAAACGCTTATTGGTGCGTATTTTGCACTAAGCACTCACACGGCGACGATCAACCTCCGTCGACGGTGCTTGATCGTCTGCTTTGAGCAATTCGAAATTGAATGTAATGTGCTTGAACGGCTTATCTAAACCGCGGCGTGAGAGTTCAGCTTCATCTGTAATTTCAATGGCTTTTGCGATCAGTCCATCGCGTGTGGCAAAAGCAAAGTCATCCCAAAGATACTTATCACCTTCAATATTGAACTGCGTGGTGAGCTTGCGGAAATCTGGTGCAGAGATGAAATAGTGTACATGCGATGGGCGATTGCCATGACGACCCAGCTTATTCAGTAAGGCTTGAGTTGTACCTTCAGGTGGGCAACCATAGCCGACAGGCATGGTGGTTAAAGCAGTGTATTTTCCATCTGCATCGGTAAAAATAGTACGGCGCAAGTTGAACTCGGATTGCGCCTTATCAAAGAAAGAATAGTTTCCAAGGCCATTCGCATGCCAAATTTCAACTTTGGCATTTGGAATTATGCAACCATCGACATCGGTCACCGTTCCTTCAATAATTAAAGTATCAATGTGGTCTGATTCTGAGCCATCATCCAAACGGGCAAAACCGACTGATTCAGGTGCACCTGAAACATATAGGGGACCTTCAATAGTTCGCGGTGTACCACCCGTTAAGCCTGCTTTTGCATCGGCTTCATCCGCGCGTAAATCTAGATAATGTTCTAAGCCTAAACCCGCAGCAAGTAATCCAAGTTCATTCGCTTGGCCAGCATCGGTTAAGTATTCTAGACCTTTCCAAATTTCAGTTTGAGATAAATCTAAATCTTCGATGGCTTGGAATAAATCTCCGAGCAAGCGAACCACAATTTTCTGTATGCGTAGATCGACATCACCTGTTGCGGTATCAACATTCATTTTTTGTACAAGGGCATCAATTTGTTGACGGTTCATAATCATTATCCTTTGATTCATGAAAAGTAGAATCGAATGATCTGGAACGGACATGAAGCAGATCATTCGAAAAGGGGAAGCCATTGAAATTATTTTCAAAGTAATGGCTGAAGATAGGTATTTAAAGTATTTTTAAATATGTCTAAATAAAGCGGAACGTGCTTGATTAGAGGCACCATCAGCAGCGCTCAAGAAACGTTCGGTATGAATATCTTTTTCAAAGAGGCGGCTTTGCATCAGCGTTGAAATAGCAGCATCAATCATGGGTGGCGGACCACATAAATAGGCTTTATGGTCACTGCATTTATTTTCAAAATAATCTGCCACGGCTTCATGCACAAAACCTGTGAATCCTGTCCATTGATCTTCTGCTTTTGGCGCATTCAGTGCAGGAATGTAGCGGAAGTTTGGATAGTCTTTGACTAAGGTTTCAAACATTTCATGGTTATAGAGTTCAGAAACATCACGCGCGCCTTGGAAAAGATAGATGGTCCGTGTATCACCTTGTTCTAAAAGGTCCAAAATCATGGATTGCGGACTGGATAGACCAGAACCACCTGCAATAAAGATGGCATCTTTTTCATCCGATTTACGCACAAAAAATTGCCCATAAGGTCCTGAAACTTGAAGCTCATCGCCTACTTGAAGGGTTTTGTGCACATAGGTGGTGGCAGCACCGCCTTGTACTTGGCGAATATGTAGTTCAAGAATACCTTCTTCACTTGGCGGATTGGCAATTGAAAATGCACGAGTTCCTTCAATATTCGGCAATTGAATATTGATGTATTGCCCAGCCTGAAATTCCATTGGGCGGTCAATCTGTAAACGCACAGCTTTAATGGTTGGCGACAGCTGTTTAATATCTAAAACTTTGGCTTGGTAGTCTTGTACTAAATAGCCGAGGAAATCTTCGTCCTCATCAACATCGGCTTCAATCACCATGTCAGATTCAGGTTTACAGCAGCAGGCAAGCACTTTATTTTCTTCACGTTCAATATCCATCAGCGCAAAGGGTGAGGCTTCACCGACATCATAAAAACCGTCAGTTACCTGAACTTTACAGGTGCCGCATGTGCCATGACCGCATGCAAATGGCAGCCAAATTCCTTGACGTAAAGCGGCGTCTAAAATAGTTTGATCTTCTTCCACTTCAATGGTCATGCCCACAGGTTCAATCGTCACTTGATAACTCATGATATTTCTCCTTTATACATGTGTGCCGTTGTAGCCATTTAAACCGGGCGTCACAAAGCGCAGTAGAGATTTATGATCAAAATTTAAATCGGCCAATGTCTTAGTAAAATCAACATCTGTTAATAATTGACGATTCAATGTGAATTTCACTTTTGACCAATCGATATGTTCAAAGTCTGGATGTTGATTGAAACCCGCCTGAATTTGCTGATCAATCAAGTCTTGTAAGCTTTGTTGTGGTGAGACCACAAAAGCATGAGCTGCACAAAACAGTGTGTGATGATCCCATCCGACATAGAGCAGCATGTTGTCGCCGTAATTTTTTTGTGCATCACGTGCATCAAATTCATAGTTTTTTTGGATAGCTTGTACTGGCATGAGAAAACTCCTAAATTCCTTGAGTGTGAAGCCATCTCGAAATTTTTATTCATGAGATGACTTCTGATCCTTTTTTACTTAAGCGACATGACCTTTCCATTTTCTCCAACGTTCTTGGTCTGGAGAGCCTTCAATGTCCAGATTGTCTGCACCAACATTAAAGTTGTAGTAATCACGTAAAATGCTTTCTAAATCAGGACCGCCACAATTGCCTTGTAAAATTTGGTTGACTGGCAGCCAAGCTTGAATATATTTTTCAGGTTCACGTTCAAAAATGTCATGACAGCCATCTGAGCAGGTGTGGTAACGCTCGCCTTTATAAATACTGTCACGGTAGCTAAACATAGTCGGGTCGCCATCCATTTCCGTAAAGGTCATTGGAATCTGACAAATTTGGCACAGTTGCGGTAAGCCATTGCTATAGAAGCGTTTACCTTCAGCTTCCAACTTACGCGCCAATTCCCATTTAGGACGGTAATATTTGTCGAAAGTGTCTGGATATTTCTCAGATAACCAATCCATTTCTTCATCTGTTGGGATCCAAGTATGGAAACCAGCAGCATGGCCAAAGTTATAGAAAATCCACCAAGCTTGATGTGAAATATGTTCTTTTTCTTTCACAATCACGTCGGAATATTTCGGCATACGAATACCGTAACGGCTGAGGTCTTTAAACAATGCGCCACCCGCTTCTTCGAAATAGGTTTCCCATGCTTCTTTCCAAGACATCACTTTGTTTGGCAACATGTAATCCATCATCATGCCCACAATCGACAGTAGGCGAGTACCGCGCCAGAACCATTTATCAATCCATTCCTGAACAATCGGAACGTTATCTTCATGCTGTTCAAGTAAGAATTTGACAATTTCCAAACCTAAGGTCATGTGACGTGCTTCATCCGACTGCGCACTAAAACCAAAGGTTACGGTTGCCATATCGCCGTTATATGCTGCACCTGACATAAAAGGGACAAACAATAAGTTGGTGAGTACATATTCAAAGGAGAAACTAATCGCCAGTAAGAACTCAAATGGTCCTGCTGAACGTGCATCTTCAAAGAATGATTTCGGGACAGAGAGATACCAAACGCGGTCATGCATGTGCGCCCAGTCTTGGAAGCCGTCAAAGAATTTGTTGTAATGGCTCATGGCATGAATTTGCGTCTGTACATGACGCAGTTCATCAATCGATTGCATTTGTGAAGCAATACGTGCACCGATACCGCTAAATTGGCGGCCTACATGCGCATAACCTTGATACGCCTGATATTCCAGTGGCGTGACGGCTGTTAAAAATAGTTTAATGGCATTTAAATAGCGTTCATTGCTGACATTCATCTGACCGTTATTTTGAGAAAAAGCATCAAAAATGGCATACAGTTTTTTCTCTTTTTCTGCCTGATATTTCCAGTAAGAATCCATGGTTAAACGGAACGGGTCTTCCCATTTTGACCAATCTGTAATTTTAATCCCTTCAAACTCTTCGTAAGGAAAAGCTTCTTTACGATCTGCATAGGAAAAATCCCAATCCAAATCACGGGTCAGCATACGGTAGCGGTCTTTCGCATTAAGTTTTTTGGTTGCTGTTTTTGTCGCATTTTTTGCTTGGCTATTCATCTTGATCATCCTTTTCAATCTGTTGATGCAGTCGGCTTCTTGTATTTATTTCTTCCGTGTGGGCTTAATTCCACTGCAAAGTGAAAGTGTCATCATCTTCATCAACGTTGCCACCTAAGGTGATCATGTTGAGTTGCAGTTCTTGAATATCCCAATCTTGTCCTAGTTTTTCAGAGACAGTTTCAGCACGAACCACTAATTTTCCGAGGTTTTCCACACGAATCATGGCAGGAAGATATTGAATCGTGGCTTCTGGGTTATCTTGCTCAATCGCTTCAATGATGTAGCGTGAGGTATCGTTATCTTGTAATGCCAAATAAACTTTAGAGCTCATGTCTGCGTATCCTTATGCAACCGATTCTAATTCAAGGGTTAAACCTGCTTTTTTACTGCGTTCTGCAATGACCGCTAAGCCATTGTCTATAGATGTATGTCCAAGAGCAGTATTTGACCATGCACTAAAGGCTTCAGTTACTTGAGGTAAAAGTGTGTCTATCCACCCTTGAATTAAGGCTTTATTTTCTTCAGATTCAGCAATGGCTGTTTTTAAAACAGGGTCTGACCATTTGCGTAAATCGGTTAAACAGTCCTTCATAAATTCGGTCAACATCGCGACATCACGTGCGCCGTGCTCAACCAGCCATTGATCCAGTTCACCGTAAACCAGAGTTTGCATTAAGCTGTCGATGAGTAGGTTTTGTAGGACATACAGTTTGAACCAATCGTGTTCAGTTAAGCTTTGTTCACACAGTTTGCGGAGCGGTTGCCAAGAGGCATCATTCATCCAGCTATCTTTGGCTTGTTGTAATGATTCACCTGTATTGCCATCAATGAGTAAGCCAATACGAGAGAGATATTGCGCCATGCCCAAACGATCCATTGCCGCAAAAATAAAAGCTTGAGTAATGACCGTGCCATAACCATAGGCACTGCCTGACATCATGTGTAGATTGGCGGTTTGCTCGACATAACGGAACGGTAATAAGCAGTGAATGATTCTTTGCTTAACTTCATCACTTAGATTTTCAATCAAATGGCGTTTTTCAAAGAATGAGTAATTGCTTTCAGCGGTCTCTTGTAAACGTGCACGATGCTGTACATAAGCACCATAATAAAATTGACGCGGATCTTTAAATACATACCAGTCTTGCATTTGTAACGCGGTATGGGTGTGATCATTTAAAGTTTTGTCTAGTTTCCACAATGGGCGATAATGAAAATTGGTAGTACCTTGTACATCAAAACTGACTTCTTGATAACGAGTCGCAGGCTTTTTACCAAAACGACGTTCGATATACGCATAAGTTTGACGAATAGGTTCTAAGTTGGATGTTTTAATTTCTAAAGTCATCACGATTTCCTTATGGGCTTAAGATGGATCTTCTTGATCTAAATGTTCACGAACTTGGCTCAGGACTGTTGGTTCAACGCCATAACGCCATTTATCTTCTTGTGCGTCATTCCATGCTCGCTGCGCTTCAGTCATTTCTACAACATGATTGATTTCGCAAAAATGTTGAAATGCTTGCTGGGGGAGAATGAGTTCGACAAAAAGTGTTGGGTCGTGGATTGCGAAGTCAAATTCAACAAACTTGGCATGACGGTCACCTGTTACACGAATGTATTTGGTGAGTTGGTCATGTTGTAGCGCTTGAGTCATTGGAATCATCCTTTTATCTCTACACTGAAATCATTTCAGTGATGCAACCTTGCATTTATTGATAGAGATATATCAAAACTCATGCCAACTTTTATTAATTATTATTAATCAATTGTTTATGTTTTTTATCTGCTTTTTTATATTATTTGAGCGATAAAAATTCATTATTTGATGAACTTAAAAATGTTTGATTTCATCAAATAATGAATGGTTAGGTGGGGAATTTGAAAATACTTTTTATAGGTCTAGTGATTTATATCTATATGATTTTATAGTTTTAATTCAAAAATACCTTATAGGTATAAAGTTATGATAATAAGGTAGTAAAGCTTTTTAGTTAGAAGTGGGTAAGATAGGGGGGAGACCTATAGCCAAGGATGGATATTCAGTCATGCCTCAAGCCAAAGATGCGAATTTTTATACTCAAATTTTGGAGAAAAACAAAGATATTCAAGATTTACTGGATAAAATTCAGTTTGATAGTCAGCATGGAAAAATTTGGTTTGAAGAAAATCGTATGCTGCTGATGCATACCAGCATCATGGGCTTTTTAAGAAAAGATTTGTATAACATGTTGGGTTGGGAACGGACTAAGCGTTTTTTTATTCGTCTGGGTTATCAGGCGGGTGTGAGGGATGCAGAAGTCACTTCTAAATTACGTCCGAATTTAAATGAAGCTGAAGCATTTATGGCTGGACCGCAAATGCATGGTATTCGTGGCATGGTTCAAGTTGAAGTCAATGAACTTCAATTAAGTCATGATGAACATGAATTTTATGCGGATTTTAACTGGCGAAATTCATTTGAAGCGGAAGTTCATTTAAGTGAGTTTGGTGCTTCGGAAGAATCAGCTTGTTGGATGTTATTGGGTTATGCCTGTGGTTATACCAGTCTGGTCATGGGGCAAACCATTATTTATCAAGAAACCCATTGTGTTGCCAAAGGGGATGATTGTTGTCGAATTATTGGTAAACCTTTAGATGAATGGGAAAATGCCGATGAATTGATCCAGTTTATGTCACCCGATCCAGTGTCTGATGAATTAATTGCCTTACAGGCGGAACTGAATGAGTTAAAGAAAAATATCTATACAGATATAGAAGCAGACTACACCATGTTCAATTCTATTGGTGAATCAGTTGCATATCGTAAAGTCTGTGATCTTTTGAAAAAGGCAGCAGGTAGCAAGGTTGCTGTATTACTGCAAGGTGAAACTGGGGTCGGTAAGGAAGCTTTTGCACGAGGGATTCATGAAGGTAGTTCCCGTAAAGGGCAGCCATTTGTTGCTGTAAACTGTGCCTGTATTCCGCCAGATTTAATTGAAGCAGAGCTTTTTGGTGTAGAAAAAGGTGCATTTACAGGTGCAACGCAAACTCGGAGTGGAAAATTTGAACGTGCCCATCAAGGAACTATTTTTTTAGATGAAGTGATTGAGCTTTCACCACGTGCACAAGCAGCTTTATTGCGGATGTTACAAGAAGGAGAATATGAGCGAGTAGGTGATCATCAAACTCGAAAGGCTGATGTGCGTCTGGTTGCAGCCACCAATGAAAATTTGGAACAAGCCGTAAAAGATGGGCGATTCCGTGCTGATTTATATTATCGATTAAACATTTTTCCAGTCATTATTCCACCGCTGCGTGAGCGCCGTGATGATATTCCGTTATTGATTACGCACTTCTTATCGCGTTTTGAAAATATGTATGGAAAGACTTTAAAAGGTTTAAGTGACAAAGCCAAAAACTTTGTTATGACTTATGAATGGCCTGGTAATATTCGTGAACTTGAAAATTTATTAGAGCGGGCGACCTTACTGACGGATCATCAGCAGGAAATTAAACTTAGTCATTTGTTTCCGCAGATTAAACAAGATATTGAAACAAAGCCTAAAAAAGTGGACTTAGATGCAGTGATACAAGATGGCTTTTGTTTGGAAGATCATGAAAGACAACTGATTTTTATCGCAATGCAAAAAGTGAATCATAATGTTTCTGAAGCAGCCCGTGTATTGGGTATTAGCCGAGCGGCTCTGGATTATCGTTTAAAAAAGCAGGCTATTAATGGTAAGAAAGCGTAGATTTTAATTAAGCACAGATTGGCTGTTATGATTAGTTTTTTTTTAAAGATAAAATTTTCAAGATTGCTTGATATGGCTGAAAGCCTTCTAAGATGAACTCAGCAATCAATTTGATGAAGTCTTTAGTCTTACCATAAGAAGGGCTTCATAATAAAATAAGCGATTTTTAATGGTAAGCATACGGTGGATAACCTACTTTCATAATTGTAAATTTATCAATAGGCGAAGAGTACGGCCATTTCTATAAATCATGGATTATTCCATTTGCCGAATTCAAGTGATAAGTCTAGCCATGGACTGCCCGTTCGAGCAATTCATAATACAGTTTTAAGGAGTAATCTATTATTTTACAATTACGACCGCAATCTGTAATTTATCTAAGTAGTGGAATTCCATTTTTACTTATTAAGCATCTGTAGGTATATCTCTATCCATCTTGCGATTATAAACGTTGGATAATAATTTACTTAATCCTCAACAGACCTTGGGTTCTTAAGGATAATTGTTTGTACCTTTAATTTTTATAAAGTATTAGAGCAACAACTGAATTCATGTAATATTAAGTTGTTGCTTTTTGTATTCTAAATATAAATAAATTTAGAAATTTTATTTGCATATTCAATGACATTTTGAGCAACATCACTTCTAAATTCATCTTCCGAATAGGTGCTTAAAGGACAACTGACAGATATTACTGCCGCTACTTCTTGAGTCGCTTGACTGTAAATTGGCGCAGCACAAGCCGCCATATCGGTATTAAAGTGTCCCCAGCTCACCATAACTGGCTGTTTACGGACTTCGCTCAAACGTGCCATCAGCGAGCCGATATCACGCGGTGTACGTTCAGAATACACTTTCCAATCCGTAAAATTATCGTAGCGTTTAATTACTTCAGATTCAGGCAAACGGGATAATATTAATTGCCCAATAACAGTTGCATGTGCAGGCCAGCGTGTACCGATATGCACATTGCTGGTGAATGGCCCAATTGACTGTGCATTGCTGATAAAGACGATATCTGTGCCTTCCAAGATAGAAAGGTGTACTGCAATTTTAATTTTATCGCGCAACTCCAGCATCAGCGGGGAAGCTAGATCCGTCAAGGATGATTTTGACAGACTGTTAAAACCCAGTTCCATAACATTGCTGTTAAGGGCATAGGTTTTTTGCGACATTTTTCTCAAATAGCCACAATATTCTAAAGTATGAATTAAGCGGAAAGCACTGGAGCGGTTCACATCTATTTTTTCAGCAATTTCAGAAATTGTCATTTCTTGATTATTTTGATCAAACAATTTTAATACGGCTAAGCCACGTACCAAACCTGGTACTAAGTAACGCTCATCATTATTGGATTCAGTTTCTTGCTCTAAAAGGGCATCTGTATTTATTGAATTCATTGCCAAGCTAACCTGTGTTGATTATGAAAGTTCCCTATATAGAGAAGCTCTTAAACTATATTTTAGCTGGCAATTTTTCATATCACAATGTTTATATACAAAACTTTTTTTCGTAAATAAAACATTAAAAAATGTGAAATTTTAATAAGCTTTTGATAAACATCATTATATAAAGATTGACAACTTGTTTGGTCAGATATTATCCTATCAACTATGTTTTAAATATTAAATTATGTTTTGCATATAAAACACGGAAGATAAGTACATGAACTGGATATCTATTTGCAAAGTGGACGAAGTCGCTGAGGAGCAACCTAAAGCGATTGAAATCGAAGACAAAAAAATTGGTGTCTTTGTGATTGAGGAAAATTATTTCGCTGTTGAAAATGTTTGTCCCCATGCATATGCATTACTTACTGAAGGCTTCATTGAGGGAGTCACAGTTGAATGCCCACTACATGAAGCGATTTTTAATTTAGAAACGGGTGCTTTGGAAAGTGGGCCCGGGTGCAGAGACCTATGTACATATCCTGTCAGAGTTCAGAATGGAGAAGTTCAAATTCAGCTCTAAACAGTGCAGAAAAGGAAATATTCGAATGAAAGAATTTAATGAAAAGCTCACAAGATGGATTAATGCAACACCTTCAAAAGATGCGGGTATTAACAACATTCAAATTCCGGGTGATGTCGAACATTTGGTTTGGCAAAACCGCAGTCGTGCACCTAGCCAGTATGAATTAGATTTTGTACAACATTTAATTCAAGCATTTAGCAAGGATGTGACAGAGCTGGGTACTTTGACTGATGCTTTAAACCAGCAAGGATTTAGAACAGTTGCTGGGAATTTATGGACTACCGAAGGCTTCTCTAAAGAAATGCAGCGCTTAGGGTACTAACAGGATATAAGGACATCATTATGACAACAGGAATTGATATTGAACAATACTTGGATCTGGGTTTACGGGATCAATGGTATCCAGTATTGGCAAGTTGGGAAGTAGGTTCAAATCCAGTTGGTATTACCCGCTTAGGTGAAAACATTGTGGTTTGGCGCGATGACCAAGGCAATGTTCATGCTTTGGAAGACCGCTGTCCGCACCGCGGGGCGCGTTTGTCATTGGGCTGGAATTTAGGCGACCGTGTAGCGTGCTGGTATCACGGTGTTGAAGTTCGTCATGATGGCGTTGTCGAAGATGTACCGGCAGTCCATGACTGTCCATTAAAAGGTAGTGACTGCGTGAAGTCTTACCAAGTCAAAGAAATGCACGATGCTATTTTCATTTGGTTTGGTATAGATGCAGCCGAAGTGCCAATAGAATTAATACTGCCAGATCAACTTGCAAGTGAAGAGTGGAGTTCATTTTTATGCATGGCAGATTGGAAAGTGAACCATCAATATGCCATTGATAACGTGATGGACCCAATGCATGGCACGTACTTGCATTGCACATCGCATTCGATGGCGGATGGTGAGCGCACTGCAGATATGAAGCATCGTCCAACAAAAGATGGCTTTGTATTTGAAAAAGAAGGTCAAACAGGCGTGAACTTTGACTGGGTTGAATATGGTCAAACGGGAGCCGCGTGGCTCCGTTTATCTATTCCTTACCGTAAACAATTTGGGCCGGGTGGTGAGTTCTGGATCGTTGGTTTTGCGACCCCAATTGATGCCAAAAATACACGTGTGTTCTTCTGGCGTTGCCGTAAAGTTTCAGGCTGGCAAAGGAATGTATGGCGCTTCTTGTACCGTCAACATCTTGAAAAATTGCACTGGGATGTGCTGGAGCAAGACCGCATAATTCTTGAAAATATGGCGCCAAATGCTCGTCAACATGAATTCTTATATCAACATGATGTGGGCTTATCACGCCTGCGCCGTTTAATGAAAAAAGAAGCTGAAAAGCAAATTAAAAAATTGACTGCACTGCGTTCAGCACAAGATGCCAACCGTATTGAAATGAAGGAAGCTGCCAATGGCTAGCCTACAGATTTTAGCGGGCAAACGCATTCTTGTGACAGGTGCTGCGCGTGGCTTAGGGCGTGATTTCGCTCAAGCTGCTGCAGAGGCTGGCGCGGCTGTAGTTATGGCAGATATCTTGGACGATTTGGTACAAGAAGAAGCCGATCAATTGGCGAATGTAGGCTTGATTGCTTCTGCAGTCCATATTGATTTAAGTCAGAAAGTATCTATTCAACAAGCCGTGCAAACAGCAGTCAGCACACTGGGCGGATTAGATGGTTTGATTAACTGCGCAGCACTGGCAACAGGCGTTGGCGGTGTAGACATGATGGAATATGACGAAGCACTTTGGGACCGCGTTATGACGGTCAATGTGAAAGGCACGTGGCTGGTTTCACAAGCCTGTGTACCGCATTTGAAGGCTTCAGGTCAGGGTAAAATTATTAATATTGCCTCTGACACAGCTTTATGGGGCGCACCGAAATTGATGGCTTATGTGGCCAGCAAGGGTGCAATTCTTTCTATGACGCGCTCAATGGCAAGTGAGCTGGGCGTAGACAATATTTGCGTCAACACCATTAGCCCAGGCCTGACTTTGGTAGAGGCGACCGAATATGTACCGCAGTCGCGTCATGATTTGTATATCAATGGAAGAGCAATACAGCGTCAGCAACTTCCACAGGATGTGAACGGCACAGCGATTTATCTGCTTTCAGATATGTCTTCTTTTGTGACGGGACAGAATATTCCTGTGAATGGCGGTTTTGTATTTAATTAAGGAAAAAAGCATGATTACAGGAATTGAAGTCCTTAAATTTGGTGTCGAAGACCGCCAAGAGGCGAATACATTTTTAGCTGATTTTGGCTTGAAAGCTGTTGATTCAGATATTGATGGTACAGATTTATACCAAACGCAAAATGGTAGCAAAATTTATTTATTCGATATTGCCGATGCGCGTTTGCCAGAAGCAATTGAAGCTGGTTCAACACTGCGTGAAGTGACATGGGGTGTTGGCAATCAAAAAGATTTTGAAAAATTAAAAGCTGATTTAGCTAATGAACCTGGATTTGTAAGCTCAGCATCGCATGTACAATGCCGTGACCCGAATGGCATGACTATTGTTTTTGAAAAAAGCATCACGCATGAATTGCCAGCAGCGAAAACGGAAGGTATTAACCAGTTTGGCAATGTGCAACGTGTCAATGCAGCCAGCCCTGTATATGAAAAAGCTGAGCCAGTGGCGATTGGTCACGTGGTTTTTTTCACCCCAGATTTGCCAAAGGCACAAGCATTTTATATTGAAAAAGTCGGTTTCCATTTGTCAGATGCTTACCGTCAGCGTGGTGCATTCTTACGCTGCCGTGGTGAAGGTTTCCATCATGATTTATTTCTGCTGTCACTTCCGAATAAACCTGCGGGTTTAAACCATGTTGCCTTTGTAGTGCGTGATATTCATGAAGTGATTGGTGGGGGTTTAAGCATGAACCGTCAAGATTGGTCGACCTTTATTGGCCCGGGCCGTCACCCAATTTCATCGGCGTATTTCTGGTATGTCAACTCGCCATTGGGCGGTGCTTTCGAGTACTACACCAATGATGATTATTTGACTGAAGAATGGAAACCGCGCGAAGAGGAACATAGCTTAGCGTTATTTACTGAGTGGGCGATTGACGGTGGTTTAGACCATGAAACTCGCCGCCAAGTCAAACCAGCTTAACAGTGAATGATGATAAGGAGATCAGCATGAACAGGATTGTGATTGTAGGCGCAGGTCAAGCAGCAGGGTGGGCAGTTCACACCTTGCGCGGTCAAGGTTTTGGCGGAGAAATTCATGTGGTATCTAACGAAGATCAAGTCTTTTATGAACGCCCGCCATTGTCTAAACAAGTGCTGTCGCAAGAAGCGGAAATTGAAAGCCTGAATCTATTTTCAGCAGATCAAGTGAATGATTTTTCCGTGACTTGGCATAAGCCAGACCATGCAGTAAAACTGGATAAAGCGGATAAAACTGTACATTTAGAAAGCGGAACGGTTTTGGCCTATGACAAATTGTTGATTGCCACTGGCAGCCGAGCGCGCATTCCTATTTCTGCTTGGTCAAGCATGCAAAATGTCTACACTTTGCGCGACATTAAAGACTGCCAAAAATTAGCTGAAAAATTAAAATTGGCAGAACACATTGCAGTCATTGGCGGTGGATGGATTGGTCTTGAAATTGCTGCTACAGCATGTAAGCAAGGTAAGAATGTTGAAATTTTTGAGTATGGATCACGCTTATGTGCACGGAGTGTGAGTCCTGAAGTTTCTGATTTTTTAAAGCAATTGCATGAAGAAGCAGGTACTGAGATTCATTTGAATGCAACAAAATTGCATTTGATTGAAACCGCAGATCAAAAAGTTGAAGTATTTGATGCAGACATTAAATTAAAACTATTTGACTGTGTTGTGGTTGGTGCTGGGGCGGAAATTGCCAAAGAATTAGCATCGCAAGCAGAGCTTGATGTCAAAGACGGCATTGTGGTGAATGAATTTGGTCAAACCTCTGATGTGGATATTTATGCAGCAGGTGATGTGGCAATTCACCCAAGCTTGGGTTACTGCATCCAATCTTGGGCTAATGCGCAAAATCAGGCAATTGCAACAGCTAAATCGATGCTAGGTGAAATGACAGCATATCAAGATATTCCTTGGTTATGGTCAGACCAATATCAATGCAATATTCAAATTTTAGGCACCTATCAGCCTAAAAAAACACATCAGGTGGTGATTCGTAAAACTTTGGATATGCAAATTACGTTTTTCTATTTAGATGAACATCATCAGCTACTGAATGTGATTGCAGTGAATGACTCGAAATTGGTGAAACTGGCAAAACGATGGATGGCTAGTCATCGGGAGTTGGATCCAGCACAGTTGCAAGATCCAGAATTTAATCTGATGAAATTAAAATAGTCGTTCAGACTCAAAATATTAGGCCATGAATTAAAGGATTTACCATGGATAATGATGCAAAAACAGGGATTAAGCATTGGACACCTGCAATCATTTTAATGATCTGCGTCGTGCTGGCTTTCTTTGACAAGATCAGTATTGCCGTATTGTTTTCTGATACAACTTTCCAGCAGGCAATGGGCATAGGACAAGATAAAGCAAAATTGGGTTGGTTAATGACGAGCTTTCTATTGGCTTATGGCTTTTCTTCAATGTTCCTAAGCTTTTTAGGCGATATTTTTTGTCCCAAAAAAATGCTGCTTTGGAGTGTAACTTCATGGGGTTTACTCATGATTTTAATGGGCTTCACCACAGATTACACGACTATGTTGACGCTTCGTGTCTTATTAGGTTTAGCAGAAGGTCCATTATTTGCCTTGGCTTATACCATTGTGAAGCAAACCTATACAGATCGTCAGCAAGCGCGTGCATCGACTATGTTCCTTTTAGGAACGCCTATGGGCGCATTTTTAGGCTTCCCAATTACAGCATTTGTTTTAGCACATTATGACTGGCATACAACTTTCTTTGTGATGGGTGCAATGACCTTTGTGGTATTGGCATTGATTGTTTTTGGTCTACGTAACTTACAGCTAAAACGCACTGTAGATTTAGAAGGTGTTGGCAAGCGCGTCAATTTCAGTACACATTTAAGCAATACCAAATCATTGTTAAGCAACTCTTCGTTTTGGTTACTGTGCATCTTTAACATTGCTTTGATGACTTACCTTTGGGGTCTCAACAGTTGGGTGCCATCATATTTAATTCAAGACAAGGGCTTTAATTTAAAAGAGTTCGGTATTTACTCAAGCTTGCCATTTATTGCCATGCTCATTGGTGAGGTTGTCGGCGCATTTCTATCTGACAAATTGGGTAAACGTGCCATTCAAGTCAGCGGTGGGTTACTTGTCGCAGGTATTTTCATGTACTTGATGGTGATTGCAACCAATCCAATGTTGGTCATTTTAGCAATGTCTTTAAGCGCAATGGCATGGGGTTTTGGGGTAGCGGCAGTGTTTGCTTTATTAGCGCGCATTACCACAGCAGATGTTGGTGCGACCGCAGGCGGTATTTTCAATGGCCTAGGTAACTTCGCCAGCGCTTCAGCGCCAGTCATTATTGGCGCAATTGTAATGCAAACAGGCAGTTTCAATATTGGTATTACTTTCTTGGCGGCCGTGGCTGTTATTGGGTCGTTCTTCTTATTGCCCTTACTTAAGCGTTATTAATCATTCACTACTATTTATACCGTCATGTAGCAAGCAATTAGCGCTATGTAACGGTCAATATCCAAACTAGATGAGATACAGCTCCACTTTTTGTGAAATTGCATAGAGCTGAAAAAGGAGAAAGTCATGTCTGTACAACAATTTGAATCTTGGAAACAGCCAGCAGAGCAGTCACTTGAAGACTGGATTGGCGGACGTATTGCACGTTTTGAAACCCGTAAATATGACTTTGATGCTTTGAAGTTCCAAGCAGATTATGATCCAAAGTACCGCCGTGCGCAAATGCGTTACATGGGGACAGGTGCAACAGGTATTGCCAGCGACAATAACACTGTTCCTGCAGAAAACTTCACGTTCTCTACCATGGTTTTGCCACCACAATGTGAAGGTCCGTTGCATATTCACCATGACGTAGAAGAAGTGTTCTTCATGCTACGCGGTGAAATTGATTTGTTCATTGAACATGAAGGTGAAAAATTTTCGACTCGCTTAAAAGAGCGTGATTTGATTTCTATTCCACCAGGCATCTATCGTGGTCTATTTAACCCAGGTAAAGAAGATGCCTTGATGTGTGTGATGTTGGGGACGGGGAAACCAACAATTCCGAACTATCCGCCTGAACACCCGCTTTCGCAAATCAAGCGTTAATTTTTTAAGGAAGTGATGTGATGACTTTAATTGATCAGTTGGCGCAATTTGAATTAAAAACCGTTCAGTTTGACGGTGTGCAACAATCTTACCGCGAAGCGGGTACAGGCAAAGCCTTGATATTGTTGCATGGCATCAGCTCTGGCTCAGGTTCTTGGGTTAAACAGCTGCAAGATTTAAGTCATCATTTTCATGTCATTGCATGGGATGCGCCAGGCTATGGTCTGTCTGACTGTTTAGCCGTGGCACATCCTAATGCAGAAGATTATGCACAGCGTTTAAAAGGCATGTTGGATGCCTTGGGTCTAAGCAAAGTTATTTTGGTTGGGCATTCATTGGGTGCAATGCAGGCTGCTGCATTTAATGCCTTATATCCAGACACTGTAGATACATTGGTCATTGCCAATGTGGCGCAGGGCTACAAAGGTTTTAATGCGCAAAAACAGCAAGATATTTTTGAAAAACGTCCAGAAATGCTGCAAAGCTTAGGTGCTTCTGGCATGGCGCAATCGCGTGGGCCGCACTTGGTTGCACATGCATCGGCAGATGCTTTGGTGTTAATTGAAGCGGTGATGCAAAACATTCATTTAGATGGTTTTACAGATGCATCGTATTTACTAGCTTATGACGCAATTCAAAGTTATTTAAGCCCAGAGCAGCAAAACATTCATGTCGTGAAAGGTATGGCGGATGGCATTACGCCTCCACAAGATATTCAAGCATTGGTAGATCAGTTTCAACTGAAGAAGTGCTATGAAATTGCAGATGCAGGTCATTTAAGCTATTTGGACCAAGCAGCGCAATTCAACCAAATTTTATTGTCGCTTAATTAAGCACTGATGTGAGATAGGGAAATGAGCTTCCAATTAAATGGAAAAAAGGCAGTGGTTACCGGTGGCTCGTCTGGCATTGGACTGGCAACGGTAGAGCTTTTAGTAGCAGAAGGTGCACACGTTGCATGGTGTGGCCGTGACGAACAGCGGTTAAACGAATCAAAAGCACTGATTTTATCGCGCTACCCAAATGCCAAAGTATTGACATCAACCTGCAATGTTTTAGACAAAGTAGACGTCAAAAAATTTGCAGATCAAGTACAAAATGAATTTGGCGGAGTCGATATTTTAATTAATAACGCAGGCCAAGGCCGTGTTTCAAATTTTGAAAATACAGAAGATGAGGACTGGATTAAAGAAGTTGAGCTGAAGTACTTCAGCGTTCTGCATCCAATCCGCGCATTTTTGCCTGCATTAAAGCAGTCGGACTGTGCATCCATTACCAATGTGAACTCTTTATTGGCGTTGCAGCCTGAACCGCACATGATTGCGACATCATCTGCACGTGCGGCTTTATTAAATTTAACCCATTCATTGGCACATGAGTTTTCGCAATACAGTATTCGCGTGAACTCAATTTTATTGGGCATGGTGGAATCTGCGCAGTGGAAACGCCGTTTTGAAACTCGTTCTGACCAAAATCAGCCTTGGGAAGAATGGATTGGCAATATTGCAAAAAAACGCGGTATTCCAATGGAGCGTTTGGGCAAGCCAGAAGAGCCAGCCCGTGCTTTGGTGTTCTTGGCTTCGCCAATGGCATCTTATACCACGGGTTCTGCAATTGATGTTTCTGGCGGCTTTAACAAGCATTTATAAGGTGGGCTTATGAAACAGTTAATGATGATTGGTTTTGGCGCAATGGCGAATGAAGTTCGGATGCATTTGCCTAAAGACCTTGAGCTGAAATGGGTGGTTGTACCTGAGCGCAGCATTGAAAGCGTTCAGAAGGCTGTGTCAGCAGATGTGCAGGTCATTTCCAATATTGATGACTGTGACGGTACACCAGACTATGTCATTGAGGTGGCGGGTCAAGCTGCTGTAAAAGAACATGCAGAAAAAGTGCTGGAAAAAGGCTGGAACATTGGCTTGATTTCAGTGGGTACTTTGGCAGATAGCGTATTTTTTGCGCAATTGCAAAATACTGCAGAACAGTCGGGCGCACATATTCATTTGCTGGCTGGCGCGATTGCAGGCATTGATGGCATTTCAGCAGCCAAAGAAGGCGGTTTGGAAAAAGTCACTTATAAAGGCTGCAAAAATCCAAACAGCTGGCGCGGAAGCTACGCAGAAAAATTGATTGATTTAGACCACGTGACAGAACCAACGGTTTTTTATACAGGTACTGCACGTGAAGCCGCTTTGAACTTTCCAGCCAATGCTAATGTGGCTGCAACTATTGGACTGGCAGGCATTGGCATGGATGAAACCATGGTTGAGTTGACGGTAGATCCGAATATTAGCCAAAACAAACACACCATTATTGCCGAAGGGCGTTTTGGTCAAATGAGTATTGAAATGATTGGTGTGCCTTTGGAAAGTAATCCAAAAACATCAACACTGGCAGCACTGAGTGTGATCCGTGCATGTAGAAACAGCGTAGATGCAATTCAGATTTAAAAGGATTTGGTGAGTGCCATGGTAAAAGAAATTTATATTGCGGGTGAATGGCGTCTAGGACGCGGTAATGTTATTCAAAGCCTATTTCCAGCAGATAATTCTGTGAATGCAGAAATTTCAACAGCTACACTTGAAGATGTTGAAGAGGCGATTATTAAAGCAGATCAAGCTTGGCGTAAGCCTGAGTGGCGTGATTCATTGCCGCATGAGCGCGCGAAAATTTTGTACCGTGTTGCAGACATCATTGAAGCCCGTGTAGATGAATTGTCTAAACTACAAACCCGTGACAATGGTAAGCCCTTGTCTGAAACTCGTGCTTTGGTGATGAGTGCGGCTGCTACAGCACGTTTTAATGCGGCAGCCTGTGAAACCTTTAATGAAGAACTGACCACACAGCGTTCGTCTGATTTTATGACAATAAGTGTGCATGAGCCTGTTGGTGTGGTGGCAGCAATTACACCTTGGAACTCGCCGATTGCCAGTGAAGTGCAAAAGCTGGCACCTGCCATTGCAGCTGGCAATGCCGTCATTTTAAAGCCTGCGGAAGCAACCTCTTTAATTGCTTTGGAATTGGCAAAAATCTTTGAAGAAGCGGGTTTGCCAAAAGGCATTTTAAGTGTATTGGTGGGGCGTGGTTCAGTTATTGGTGACGCGATTGCACAGCATCCATTGGTACGCAAAATTTCTTTTACGGGCGGTACATCTACTGGTCGTCATTTGGCACATGTTGCTGCTGAAAAGTTGATTACCACGTCTTTAGAGTTGGGGGGGAAATCACCAACCATCGTACTGCCAGATGCAGACATTGAAATTGCAGCCAAAGGTATTGCTTACGGTATTTTCAGCTCTGCTGGTCAAGCATGTATTGCAGGTTCGCGTTTATTTATCCATCAGTCTATTTATGAAACTTTATTAAAGCGTTTGATGGAAATTACAGAAGGCTTACGTGTAGGTCATCCTGAACAGCTGAATGTACACATGGGATCTTTGATTAACCAAAAACATTTAGAGTCTGTGCACCGCTATGTGGAATTAGCCAAAGCGGAAGGCGGTAAAGTCATTACTGGTGGTGAAGCCATTACTGATGGTGAGTTTGCCAACGGCAGTTTCTATAAGCCGACCATTATTACGGGTTTAAGTAACAGTGCGCAAACTTGCCAAGAAGAAATTTTTGGCCCTGTGTTAGTGGTAATACCTTATGAAAACGAGCAGGACTTAATTGCGCAAGCCAATGATAGCTGTTTTGGTTTGGCGGCAGGCATCTGGACAGAAAACTATCGAAAAGCATGGAAAATTGCCCGCACTTTAGAAGTTGGCACGGTTTGGATTAACACCTATAAAAAATTCTCGATCAGCGCGCCATTTGGCGGATTTAAAGACAGCGGAATTGGCCGTGAAAAAGGACGCCTCGGTATTTTGTCTTATATGCAGCAAAAAAGTATTTATTTGGGTTTAAACGAACAAGCCAATCCGTGGGCAGACTAGCAAATTAATTTAACCAAGAATCAATAAATTTAAGAATTAAGGAAATTAAGAATGACTGAACGTGTAAATGTAGGCGAAGCAATCGCACGCGTATTAGAACAGCACAATGTAGAGAGCATCTATGGTGTAATTTCAATTCATAACTTGCCAATAGCAGACGCCGTTGGACGTCGTGAAAAAACGCGCTTTGTTGCAGCGCGCGGTGAAGCTGGTTCTGTGACCATGGCAGATGCACATGCCCGTTTTAAAGGTTTAGGCGTGGCACTGACCAGTACAGGTGCAGGTGCAGGTAATGCGGTGGGTTCTTTAATTGAAGCCATGAATGCAGGTAGTCCTGTATTGCATTTAACAGGTCAGGTCGAGCGCGAGTATTTAGACCGTGACGCGAGTTTTATTCATGAAACTAAAGATCAATTGACCTTCTTAAAAGCGTCAAGTAAAGCAGCTTTTCGGATTACTAGCCCAGACAACGCTGTGGGCATCATTCGCGAAGCTATCCGTGTGGCAACGACTGTGCCAATGGGTCCTGTCAGTGTAGAAATTCCAATTGACGTGCAAGCTGCAGAAATTGATTTACCTTCAAATTTAGGTCCTGTGAAAGCCATGCAATTACCGCAGGCTGATGATGCTGAAATTCAATTAATTACTGAAGCGTTGAAAAAAGCCAAACGTCCTGTATTCTGGATTGGTGGTGGTACTTTAAATGCGGTGGAAGAAGTCAAAGCGATTGCAGATTTAGGCATTCCAGTAGTATCTTCAACGCATGCCCGTGGTGTATTGGCAGATGAGCATCCACGTACTTTAGGTGCCTTCCATAACTCTGCAGCAGTAGAAAAATTGCTGAAAGAAGCAGACTTACTGGTAGTTGCGGGCTCTCGCTTACGCAGTAACGAAACCAAAACTTATTCGGTCGAGTTCCCTGCAAATATCATTCAAATTGATGCCAACCCAGTGGCGCAGCAGCGTAACTACAAGGTTTCACAATTTGTTTGTGCAGATACCAAAGATACTTTGGCACGTGTACTCACTGCTTTAAATGGCATAAACAAAGTAGATGCATCTTACGATGCTGAAATTAAAGTGGCACGCGAAAATGCAGTTGAAGCACTGCGTACTCAAATGGATCAATACGCTTTAATCTGCGATCACTTACGTGCAGCTTTGCCGGAAGATGGTATTTTTGTTCGCGACATCACCATGTCTGGTAGCACATGGGGTAGCCGTTTGTTCCCAGTGCAAACACCCAACAAAAACATTCACTCTTTGGCAGGGGCAATTGGTCTTGGCCTTGCGCATGCTATTGGTTCATCGATTGCTAACCCAGACAAAAAAGTGGTGGGCTTGGTGGGTGATGGTGGCCTAATGCTGGGTATCGGTGAAATTGCGACTATGGCGCAAGAGAACACCGATATGGTGCTAATGGTGATGAATGACGGTGGTTATGGCGTGATGCGTGGTATTCAAAATAACTACTTTGGTGGCCGTCAATACTTCAACGAATTGCATACTCCAGACTACCGTTTATTGGGCGAGTCTATGGGTGTGAAGAGCTGGAAAGTGGGCAGTGCAGATGAGTTTAAAACCGCAATTCAAGAAGCCATTGACCTGAAAGGCCCTGCTGTAATTGAACTAGATATGAATGCCATTGGCCCATTGAAATTTTCTGGTCCGCCGCAGAAAAAATTGTATTAATTCAACTGGGAAATTATTTTCTAGTTACATCATTGAATCCATTGATTGTGCAATTTTTAATGAAAGATTGCACAATCATATGCAGTATTAAGATGAATATTCCTAAGTTTTGCCTCAGGCAATAGCTTCGATTCATTTGAAATTGCATGCAGTAGAAAAATTTGAAAAGTGTGAATTGCCACAAGGACAGCTGGCTGTTCATGCATTGCTAAGACTGTTTTGATAAAAAATAGGTGGCAAAAGTAGACTAATTTTTTTTAGTCAAAAATACAAATAAACAATGTTTTGTATGTGAAACAAAATGATTATAGGGAAATGATATGAATAAAACAATTCTAACTGTAGCCACCATGATGTCGCTAAGCATCGTAGCAATGTCAGTTCAGGCAAAGGATGATCCACTAGAATGGAAAAGTACGGATGGCACACAATCACTGAAAGTGGGTGGTGTATTACGTTTTAATCATCGTTATGAACAGTGGGATGCCAGTCCAAACCGCGGTTTTGGTAAACTAGATTTTGATGTGTTCCGTTTAGACTTAAAAGGCAAATCGGATAATGCTTATTTAAATGTCAGCTATCTTATTCAAGATCAGGAAAAGACTTCAATTGAAAAAGCATATGTTGGCTACAACTTAAGCAAAAATCAGAGCATTGAAGCTGGTTTTGTATATAAGCCTTTCGCTATTTATCCTTATCCACAAAATGGTTGGACTTTTCATATTCCATTTTTCTTGGGCTATGGTAATAACATTGCGCCGGGTCTGAACTGGAACTATAGTAATCCAGACTGGGATGTAAAAGTGGGTTATTACCCACGTATGTTGGAAACCAATTTACGTTATGCTCCAGAGTCTGCAACCTATGATGATCTGTCAGAAAATCATTTGCAGTTTCAAGCTGCCTATCAAAATGAAAAAAAAAATCAGCTGAATACACGTATTGTGCGTAAATTTGGCAATGAACAAGTGGGTAAGCATGAAGTAGGTTTGTCGGGTGCAGTGGCGCAATTACATAATAAAACCACTGATAAAGATGGCAGCTATTATGCGGCGGGGCTTCATAGCATTAGCAATTATCAGCGCTGGAATTTGCAGTCATCACTGATTCATTATCAATACGATGCCAAGAACCCCGATACCGTAAATGATGATATGAGTTTGATGGGGGCGAATGGATTAACACCTGCCTATTTCATTGCATCTGAAGGGACAATCGCCAGTTTAAATTTGGCTTATACCTTGCCTATTCAAAATATGGGGAAATTAAGATCGATTCGTTTTTATAATGATTATAGCTATTTAGATAAAGAACGCAGTGATTGGGCAGCCTCACAAATGAATACCACAGGGGCATTGTTCAATGCATTTCCTTTTATGGTGTGGGCAGATTATACGTGGGGTAAAAACGCCAATATTATTGGTGGTGCGACCAACGGTACAGGCTTTACATCTGCAACGTCTGAAAATAGTGAAAAATGGATGTACCGTGTGAACCTTAATATTGGGTTTAGTTTCTAAGCTTAAAATTATTATTTTAAACATAAATCAAGTACACTATTTATAATTATAAAGCATAAGAGAAGGAGCTAACTCCTTCTCTTAAATTCCCAAAATTCAACTTTTTAAAACAGTATCAGAAATTAATTTGATGAAAACTTCGGTTTTCCTATAAAACAAACTATTGACTAAGTGCTTTATAGTATTCAATGAATGGATGAATGCCAACAAAGATGGTACGTTATACTGATACACTTGGTAATTCATATCAAATCAAGCTTTAGTATTTGAACAAGATTTTTTAAATTCTTCAATGCAATAAATCTAATTTGGGTCAATGAATTTTTTTATTCAATAAAATAGCTTTGGAATGAATAGGTTGGGATTTGAGTTCAATTAACGCCACCTCCATAAAAATTATTATTATAAATCATAAACTTATGTGAGTGGATTTTTTATTTCCACATATTTGCCACATTTTTCTTCCACGAGTTTTTGATTTCGATGAAGTTATGCAGTGCATGCCACGCTTAATTTTGCAATTTCTTGCTTGTTCTTATCCCCATGAAGCCATTTGGTATAGCGCTTGATTAGCATCTGTAAACTATGCCCAAGTTGGTCTGCTACAAACATTGGATTCACTCCATCCATAAGCAACATCGTTGCATAGGTGTGCCTTGCATTATAGGCATGGGGTTCAGCGGATGCTTACTCTTAACTTATAATATCTTATAAATTAAGAGTCTAAATAAGTGAAAAACTTTATGATCTTGTTTTTCCAAAAAAACTCATTTCACAGTTATATGTATTTGTTAGACTGTTTTAGAAGTTAATTAATAGATTAAATCTGGAAAATTTATGATAGTGAGTTCTAGCTCCTTTTTTTGTTAAAAAAATCATAAGAGATCATAAATACTTAATTCCATAAAGTAATAACTTTTTTCATTAATTTCGCACGAATTGGTGCGGTCGGGTTACATGAATTTCGTTTAGTTTCATTTTCATAAAAAGCTTGCCATTCCTGTAGTATTTGTAGACTAACCCCATTCTTTTTATAGTTTGTAATATCTGTTTGATTAACAGTATTTAGTTTTTGTTGAGCACCCTCTGGACCTGTAGCCCAGCCAATTATACCCTGACCAAATTCGGGTAAGGACATATTGTTGGGAGTGTGAGGTAGTGGATTGCGCTCGATATTAGGATTAACTGAGCAGTTCTTGTCTAATTTTACGTTAGTTTGATTAACTTGTTCAGCAGCGAAAATTGGCATAGATATACAAGCAAGGACACTGACTAAAATAAAGTTTTTCATAATTATCTCATTATTAAAATTTAAAACTAACATCGGCAATAAATTGACGTCCAGATTCAGTATATAAATTTGCTGAATTTTCTAGGGTATAACGATTGATTTTGTTGGTGAGGTTCTTAATAGTTAAGCCCCAAATAAAATAGTAGTCTTTTACTACATGAATGTTATAGCTTGCACGCATGTCCCAAGTAAATGCGCTACTGATAGGGGTTAAATCATAACGAGTTTTCACTAAATTTCCATCTGGTCCAATTGGGCGTTCATTAACTGGAATAGTTGATGAAACCATCGCATCATAGCTAGATTTTAAACGTAGTTGGTTACTGAGTTTTAATGGCACTTGTTGGAAATCGATATTCCAAGCTAAACGTGCTGTCCAAGGACGATTGTAATTATTGGCAGGGCGAGTTGATTCATCAATAATTTTATTATCATATAAAATATATTGTTGATAATTCGAAGGAATTATTCCATCATCATAATCAGTGAAATTGCTATTTTTATCAGTATGGTCAAATGCAAATAAAATGGAATGTTGGCTTTCTTTAAATGAAATCGGCTGGTGATTAGTAAGTGTGAAAGTGTACGTATCCGCTTGCATGCGTCCTAAATTGTCATATTCATCAATAATTGGGCTTATTGATACACGTGTTTTACGAATTTGGTCTTTGAAATTACGATGAACATATTTAAGTTGTGCGTCAAAAGCACCTATTCGACTGTCTATTGCAAACATTGACTCATCGACATAAGGAGTGACCAAATCACTGGTTTGGATGTTTGATGATAAATAGGGCACTCGGCTACCCCAATCATTATCAATATTTTTCCGTGTTTCTCTATAGCTTAAATTATTAATACCATCCTTAAGATAGTATGCAAAAAGCTTATTTGCATAATAGCGGTTCCAGCCAGTTGTAAATTTTAAATGTTGATTGGAAAAGGGGAGATACTGAAAAGTGCTTCTAGGTGAAAATACAGTTTTACTGTTTAAACTGTCATAATCTGTACGGAGGCCTAAGCGAAGATTGATATAGTCATTAAATTGAATGGCATCTTCAATAAAAAAATGAGCATGATCATTACGAATCTCAATGCTACCTGCATTTAAACCAACGCGTGTAGTGTGATATTGTCCTTGGCCATTGTTATAACTAGCATCGCAATTAGGATCTATGCTTTGACCATTTTGATGTAAGCAATTAGTCATATCTTTATTAGTTGGCACAAAGTAATTATATACGTTTTCTAGACGTTGCCAATCTGTATCATAGTGACCATAACCAGCACCGATTAGTACATTATGTTCAGCATTGAACCATTGAAAAGGATGAAATTCAGATTTAATTTTATATTCTACCGAATTTAGGCCTTGCGCTTGATCCCCATAGCCTCCTTCTGTTGCTGTAGTTAGTGTACTCCAATCTTTATTTTTTGAATTACGCCATATAATCATCTCATTTGATGCACTATCTGACAACATATCTTGTTTTTGAAAAACAAAAGATTGTGTCATTCTGGCATACTTAAGTTGTGAACTTAGTTCTAATTCCATAGCTTTATTTTGACTACTGACATCAACATGACCATTTTTAACATTATATTGATCTAAACTTTTCTGATCATTTTGAAATTGTAGACCTACTTTTAATTTGTGTTGCTCGTTTAATTTGCCATAAATATTTAGCTGGGCTGACTCATTTTCTAATGCATGTTTGGCACTATCATGATTGACTAAAAGTGATTTGACATTAATATCAGATTGACGCTTGGAAAGATTAAGGTTCATTCCAATACGATCTGTTAAATTGCTATATAGATTTGCTGAAATTCCATGTTTAGTGAAGTTTTTTTGATAGAGATCACCAGATTCTTTTTCAAAGTCTTCAATTTCATTTTCATCAATATGGTTGGAATTAGTCCAATCATTTGATGTGTAATCATAGATAATTTGCCCATGTACTTTTCCTACAGTAGTTTTGGGTGCACATGTTTTGGCTTTAACGACACCACCTAAAAACTCACCATATTCGGCACTTACGTTACTGTCAAAAACTGCTAGCTCGCATAACAAATCAGTATTAATAGTTGTTGCAACCGATGAGCCACTGAGCCCTGTCATGGCAAAGTCATTATTACCAGCAACAGGATTGATAACATTGTTAAGGCTAATGTTGTCGAGCATGATTTGATTGTCATACACCATAGCACCATTAATACTGAAATCATTGGCTTTGATTTCCCCAAGTTTTGCAGCAGACATACTGTCTTGTGAAAACTGTACATTTGGGTTGAGTTGTAATACTTCACTGATGGTTTTATTGACTGAGCCTAAACGTTTTAATTCATCTTCATTATAAAGTGATACTCCAGGCTCTATTTTTTGTTGAGCTTCTAATGAAATTTTTTTCAGAATAAATTTTTTTGTTTCTTCATAAATTTTAGTCTCTTGAGCTTCTGTCGCATGACATACATTTGACGACACTAGAACAATAGATATAGATAGAAGAGACCGGTGCATTAATGAATTTCGCTATAGATGCAAATAAGAAGCAATATTATTTACATTTACAAAATAAAAGCAATGTAAATGATAATAGTTTAAATCTATGAGGTGATAGTTTTTTTAATTTTTGATCATAATTGATAGTAGCTAAATTAAACTTTATTTCAATCTGATCCTGAGCACAAAAAATAGTACCCATAAAGAAAGCGAGGGATAAGTCATTTTCAGATTTACCTGCATGGTGGATAAGTCGACTTTTCTCCACATATGTAGTACTTCAGTGATTAAAAGTATCAAGGTCATATTCGCTCATGCCAGCTGCTATAGCCTAAATAGAAATGTTTGGTTTCTCCAAAGTAAAAATGTCCGCTTTTAGAATACTCATCTAGAAATTTTCTTAGCATGCTGCTTAATATGTTGGTGTCTATGTCGGATAAAGAACTGAAATGATTGTCAGTCTTGCAATTAAGTTTATGATCAATTCATAACGTAATCTAAAGCTGGTCAGCTCCTACAAACTTACAACTTTGAAAGCTTACGTCAAAGTGTTATCTAAATTAAGCATATCTGCTTTAAAAATAAGCCTCTATCTACTTATATAGTCATCCCGTACTGTTTAGTCATTAATTATAAAAACGTAAACAGCTAAATGGAGTCAGCTATGTTTTTAAAAATGGTTAAATGCACAACAGCATTATCTATTGGATTATTTTTATCTGGGCAGGTTCTAGCATTGGAACCCGGCGCAGCGCCTCAAGCACCAGCTGGGAATACCATGGGTATACCACTCAGCGCACCATTACCACCTGGACTTTACTATACCAGTTCAACTAAATTTTTAACTGGCTCATTGAAGGATGATAATGGCGATAATTTAGGTTTGGATTTAAATGCACCGGCTTCAACCTCTATTTTTATTTATACTCCCGGTTTTCAGGTCTTAGGTGGTGATTACCGCGCATGGCTTGCGATACCATTTATTTTGGCAGAAGAGAAAATCAGTAATCCAATGCTTGGGGAAACAGGTAGGCATTCTCGGACTGCTTTGGCAAATATTGATGTGCATTTCGCTGATATTGCTTGGACTTTAAGTCCGGGACAATTTGTCAGCACAGGTTTAGGTGTACTGACCACAACTGGTTTTTGGAAGCAAGGTGCCACAGCGACCAGTGGTGAGTATTGGTCAATCAATCCACGTCTGGGTTATAGCCTGATGAATCAGGATTGGAATATTTCTTTAGAAAGCTATTATTTTTACAACTTTGAAAATGATAAAAATAAATATGATTCAGGGGATGAGTTTTTCTTTGATGCAACAATTCTGAAGAAATTTGATTTTATTGAAGGTTTACAAGTTGGGCCGATTGGTTATATCCGAGAGCAAGTGACTGACGATAAAAATAATGGCACAGCTTATTACGGTACAACCAATGCTAAAGCACGCCAGATGGGCTTAGGTGTACAGGTTCTAAAGGACTTTGGTCGTGGTCTATTTGTTGGACTAAGTTGGTCTAAGGATTTAGAAACCAAAAATGCCGTCAGCAACGATGGACGCTTCGCATTAAATATTTCTGTGCCAATGTTCATGAAACATAAACCTAAGCCTACAAACCTGCCAAGTAAGTTTTAATTAAAACCTTATCATTTAGGAAAAGGGTCATCTACTGGATGGCTCTTCTTCATATTCAAATCAGGATAGGAAAAATATGTCATTACTTCAAGATCATGTCATTTTAGTCACGGGTGCAGGTTCAGGTTTGGGTTTAGGCATCGCCAAATACTGCCAAGAGCAAGGTGCACACGTCATTTTTACTGACATTTCAAAAGATAAAATTCAGCAATTAAAGAAAGAATTTTCAGTTGATGCATTAATTTTACAATGTGATGTTACCCAAATTCCCGATTTAGAAGCTTGTCGTGATGCCATTATTAACAAATATGGCCGTCTTGATGCATTAATTGGTGCACAAGGCATTTTTGATGGCAATATTCCACTAAAACAAATGACAAGTACTCATCTTGATGCTTTATTTAATGAAATCTTTAATGTAAATGTGAAAGGATATTTACTTTCAGCGCATATTTTTCATGATTTACTTGAAGCAAGTAAGGGATCTATTGTACTAACCACGTCAACGGCAGCTTATGCTGCGGATGGTGGCGGTGCCGTTTACACTGCTAGCAAAGGCGCTATACGTAGTCTAGTGAATCAACTCGCTTTTGAATTTGCACCGAATATCCGTGTCAATGCCGTTGCTCCCGCTGCCATTGGTAACAGTGAACTGAAAGGTCCAAAAAGTCTTGAGCTAGACAGTCAAAAACAATCCGATATTCCAAAAGACGCTTTCCTCGGATTATTCCAGTCTATTAGTTTGTTACAAGAGCTGCCTCATGCCCATGATTATGGTGCGATATACGCATTTTTAGCATCCAAACAGAATATTGTTATGACTGGGCAAACCATTGTTGCCGATCAAGGTCTGCTTAACCGCACCTTATTAACACAATCTTAAGTTCGGTTTTCATAGGATGGATTCATCATCCTTACACAACCAATATTTAAAAAATAACTGCTACCTGTACGGAATTTCGCTTAAAGCTAATAATACTTTAAGCGAAAAAACGCTGTTCAAATAAGATAAAAACTGAAGATAAAGTCATGAATACAATAGAAATTAAAAAAAACTATACTACGCGCTGGATTTTACTTCTCGCAATTTTGACTGCAATAGCGCCGTTATCAACAGATATGTATTTACCAGCACTGCCTGAAATGGCAAAGGACTTTGGTGTAAGTACACTAATGATGGCGAACTCATTGCCCGCCTACTTTTTAGGGATTGCAGTGGGGCAACTCATCTATGGACCAATCAGTGATCGTATTGGTCGCAAAAAACCACTGATTTTTGGTTTGAGCCTACATATTGTTGCCAGTATTTTATGTATTTATGTTGATGACGTTTGGTCACTGTTTTTTATACGTGTTCTACAAGCCTTGGGCAGCTGCGTAGGGTTGGTTCTGGCACGGGCAGCTATTCGTGATGTGATGGACACCAGTTCAGCAGCAAAAGCTTTTGCCAGCATGATGATTGTGATGGGCGTTGCCCCAATTCTTGCACCCACATTAGGCGCATGGTTACTTTATTTTTTTAGTTGGCAATCCATTTTTATTGCACTTTTTGCTTTAGGTGTCGTGAGTTTGATCTGGGTATTATTTGGATTTAAAGAAACCTTAGCAGAAGATAGACGCTTAAAACTTTCATTTAAACAAGTCGGTCAGTTGTACTGTACGATTTTAAAAGATCGAAGTTATATTTCTCCGATGTTAGCGGGATGTTTTAGTTTTGGTGTGCTATTTTGCCATATCAATGCTGCTTCAGCAGTATTAATGGATGGTTTTAATTTAAATCAACAGCAATTTGCTTATGCATTTGGTTTTAATGCCTTAGGAACCATGATTTTTTCTGCGATGAATCATAAGTTAGCCGAACGTTTTAATGTCATACAACGCTTACAATTAGGTGGAATTATTCAACTGATTGGCGCCATTCTTCTTATTATTGTCGGGCTATTTTCAGACTTTGGTTTGGTATTAACCATGCTGGGTTTATTTATGGCTGTAGCTGGAATTGGATTAACAGCTCCCAATTCGACAGCATTGGCTATGTCACAACAAGGTCGTCAGGCAGGCTCAGCCAGTGCTTTAATGGGTGGGCTACAATTTATATTTGGTTTAAGCAGCGGTTTGATTCTGAATTTCCTATTCTGGAGTCCAGTGATGAATATGGCCATTTCGATGCTAATTTTTGTCGTTTTCGCAAATATCGCTATTCAAGCTACCGTTCGCTACCAACAGCAACAATCCCTTACTATCTAAAGCCACACTTGAAACTATTTTGAATGATGATTTATGGAGTACAGCGCTCCATTCATCATTTTAAAGTAGTGCACTTTCGTTAAATGATTTCAATCTCATATTATAAGTAAATGCTTCATTCGATTAATAAGTGCTATCTGAATTTAAGATATCTTATATATCTAAATCCTCCATTTTTGCCGTTACCATCTAGAAATACGCTTTTCTAGGGATTGGGAAAAGTATATGCGAATCCTGAACAGGGTAAATTGAATACACAGCTCAATCATTCATATATAAAGACCGAAAATTGAGTGCACATTTTATATAGTTCGGCATCTAATTATTCATTTTAAAAAACCAATTTTCGGTATTCTCAAATAAAGTAGTTATTTAAAAATAGGATAGCTGCTTTAACTTTTTATGCATATTTTGATTATCTAATTTGTTTTATGCTGAAACATGAAATGGAAAGTTAGTTCGATATAAAGGATGCAAAAATGAAAATATTGGTCTTAGGCGGTGGTATTGGTGGCATGGCTGCGGCGTTAAAGCTAAAAGCTTTGGGGTATCAAGTCGATTTAGTTGAACAAGCCAAAGACTGGAAGGCTGTAGGGACCGGGCTGACACTCTCTGTATTAACTTTACGTGCTTTATGGGATTTAGGAATTGGTAAAGAAATTACTGAGCAAGGTTATGTTCATGATGGGGTCGATATTTATGACCAACATGGCGAGTTTATCCGCACAGTTTTATCAAAACGGGTAATTTCGTCAGAAACCCCTTCTGAAGGCGCAATTCTACGTCCTGTATTACATCAGATTATGTCTGAAAAAGTGATTGAAGCTGAGATCAATGTTCGTCTAGGCGATACGATTGATACTATCCAAAGTGATCTTAAAACGGGTTCAGACGTTCAATTTGTCAGTGGTATTAAAGATCACTATGACTTAGTGATTGGTGCAGATGGGGTGTTCTCAAAATTAAGAGACTTACTCATGCCTGAACAAGCTAAACCTGAATATACTGGCCAAGCTTGCTGGCGTATTCAGTTTGAACGTCCAGCGGAAGTTACACGTGGGCGCATGTTCCAGTCAGAAAAAATGAAGGTAGGATTTAATCCCTGTAGTCCAACACATATGTATATGTACATGATGGAATGTGTACCGAAGGATCAGGTATGGCGTGAAGAGGCAGAACTACCACAGATTGCAAAAACTTTACTCAGCGATTTTGATGATGTACTACATGATTATATTGCACAAATTGATGCTAATACGCCCATCATTTATCGTCCTTTAGATCGCGTGATGGTCGATGGTGCATGGCATCGTGGTTCAACATTGCTGATTGGCGATGCAGTACATGCTACAACCCCACATTTAGGTTCTGGCGCAGGCTTAGCTGTGGAGGATGCCATTGTATTAGCTCATCTTATTGAAAAATATGGTAATGACCTTGAAACAGTATTTAATGAATTTATGCAGAAGCGTTTGCAACGTGCACGCTATGTCGTCGAAACCTCTGGTGAAATTGGTCGTATGGAAATTGCAGGTGAGTCGATGATCGCGCGCAGTATGTTGCTTGCTAAAGGTTTTGAACAAGTCACGAATGCTTATATGTAAAAGTTAATTAGAGTAAAAGCCTGCATTCAGCAGGCTTTTTTGTTTTTAAAGTCTTGTCCTGTCGGTTATTTCATCCGAATCCAGGATAACTTGCGCCCAGCTTTTTCTACATCTGAATTGCTTCTTAAAATTAATACTGTACCTTTCGTATTAAGTTTTCCATTTACCTCATAAAGCTGATTAATTGCAGGATCAACTACTTTACCTTGACTAAAGTTTTTAGGATTCTTTAAATTTTGCTGTAAACCAGTGAGCAATTGAAAACCGGTTAAACTGCTTAAATCTTTTGGAGGGGCATTCGGTGGGTTAAATGCCTCTACAATATGTCCGTTATAGCTATTTCTATCCTGCTTGGTTATTTTAATTTTGACCAATGTAAAACCACTTTTATCATCAATGACTTTCCATAAACCGCTTAGATCATTCATATCCTGTGCGAAAGCCATCTGATACATCGTACTGTTTAAAACAAGTAATAAAATCCATTTAAGAAACATGGTAAATCTCAACTGTTTAATAGGGGAATATAGCCAAAGGCTAAATTTCTACTCAGCTTAAGTTATTTAATTTAATCATTAAATAACTTAAGCATGACTGTTTTAACTATGGAAAAACGTATCTAATCAAACGAATAAATACGTTTTTAAAGCTAAAAAAGCCATTCATGGACAAATGGCTAAAGGAAAAAACTCATTTTTTATTTAAAGAAGTTACGGGTTAAGCAAAGGGAACAGGCTCATCTTTAATCACTGATTTAGGAAGTGCTGTACCAGACAATACCGCTTTACGCGTTTGGCTAAATAAATAAACTTGTGCAGCAACAGCTATACAACAGGCATAACCAATCGCTTCAAAACTAATAAATTTAACCAGTGTTCCACTAATAAAGGGTGCAATTGCAGCACCAACCATCAGCATGGCAGGTGTGCCCGCGACCGCACGGCCTGTCGGGTCTAAACGCGCCAATAAGCCGAATGCAAAGGTATGAACAAACAAAATTGTAAATGCCATGAAAGGTCCTGCAAGTGCAAAGACCGTATAGTTATGCGTATGTGTAGTGAGAAGTGAAAAAATGGCTTGAAAAATAGGACCGAAAGCAATAATGGCCGTTACGCTGACACGGTTTTGTAATAAGGCGGCTAAAGGTGCAGGAAAAATAGTCACTATTCCATAAATGACCAATGCCATAGTCACCATATCTCGTGTAAATCCACGTTCTAAACCAATACGTTCATAAAAACTTAAAGTCATGGCTTGGGTCATAGCAAGTAAAGCGACACCAATCATACAAAACCAGACTGGGCGACCTAAAGGAGGAAGATTTTTGATATTTTCATAATTATCAAAATCAACAGCACGAGTGGGTTTAGGAAAAAAGAGTAAACAGGCAAGTGTCGCAGTGAGCATGACGCCAGCTAAAACAAAAAACATGGTACTTCCACCAAATTTTTCAATTAAACCTGGGGTTCCGCCTAGAAATAGCACACCAAAAATACCAATGGCTAAACCGGCAATGCCAAATATACGATGTGGATTGACCGCATGCCCCATGGTGCCATGAGTCACACTTAAGGCGGTACCCGCTGCAATTCCTCCTGCCAAATGTAAGCCTGCAAGAATAGGAAAACTGGTATTCATTCCCGAGATAATAAATGCCAATCCAGCCAGACCAAAGCCAAAAATGGCTGCAAACTTGACATGAATACGATTAAAACGTGGTGCAAAAAATATACTTGCACCCGCTGCGCCAATTAAAAATAAGGTTGCAAGACCACCTGCCTGTTGGGGGTCAAAATAATAATGTGCAATTAAAGTTCCTACCCAAACAGGTAGAGCAACCAAATCGACCATACCTGCACAATGGGCAACCATCAGTGCGAAAATACCGCGTTTACTTTCAATTTTTGTCATTCTAATCTCCTATGGCAGTTGCCATATCTCCTTTAAGTGAATGCATTAATTCACTATCCTTTTGCTATTTTTTCCTTAAATAGCAGTTTTTGTTGTGACCATTCAAAACAAAAAGAAGCGATTAAATCGCTTCTTTTAGAATATTGAGGGCTTTTTCAACCACAGCAGTTTGCTGTTCGACTGGAGCACGTTGTTGTTCTAAACGACCAATTTCCATTGAACTTTGAACCACAAGGCGACAGCGGTTCTCACGGCGATGCATAAATTCAGAAAATGCTTTTTCGACATTACTTTCTTTTTGGAAAATCTCTGCCAGCACTAAAGCATCTTCAATACCCATACCTGCACCAGAGGCAAGTTGTGGAGTAGTTGGATGAGCTGAATCACCGATAAGTAAAACTTTTCCAACATACCAAGGGCCGGGAAGATCAAAACATTCCAATGGACGGAAATTAATGTGAGGGTTGTCTTTTTCAGTTAAGGATTCACGAATCTCTGCCAAAATGCCGTCATAACCTTCAAGCAGTTGTTTTAAAGTTTTGTAATTGTCTTCAGGTTCTTGCCAACGTTGTGGGCAACGCTCCAGTAAAAACATATACATATGATCTTTAGACACAGGGGTGAAGCCAACTTTGACAGGCCCGCCTAAGAAATAAGTACGACGTTCAACTGATTCAGGACGTTTTAAAAATAAACGCCAGCAGCTTTGACCGGTATATTCAGCTTTAGGTGCATCGGGAAATAAAAGCTGACGTGTTTTCGACAGTACACCATCTGAACCCAAAACAAAATCATAACGATCTGTAGTGCCATCACTGAATGTAACTGTTACGCTATCATCATCTTGTTCAAAGGCATCTGCGGTTAAACCTAAACGCATTTTTACGCCAGCATCTTCAACATGTTTATGCATGATCGAATGCATAGTAGGGCGCATGATGCCACCACTACCCGCAGTATCTGCACCTTCAAGCATGGGGGTAGGTAAAATACGTAATGGATTGCCTTGTGGGTCGCAAACCTGAATACCATCGCCGACATAGGCTTGATCGGTCACTTCGTCATAAACACCAAGCTGTTTTAATGCACGCAGGGTTGGGCCAGTAATGGTCAGACCTGCACCGAGTGCACCCCAATTGGGATTAATATCAATAATATCGATTTCAATGCCAATACGAGAAAGGGTAATGGCAGATGCCATGCCCGCAGTTCCCGCACCAATAATCAAGGCTCTTTTTCCTTGAGCAGCAGAATTTTGAGTCATAGTAAACATTCCTTTGTTTATTGATCTTTTAAGAAATTGGCAACCAATTGAGTAAATGATTTGGCATGTTCGATTTGAGTCCAATGCCCACATTGGCTATAAATATGCAGTTGTGAATTTTCAATCCAATTCAACATGGTGAGTGAGGTTGAAAGCGGAATAACTTGGTCATCTCGTCCATGCACCATCAGCGTGGGTTGTTGAATGCTGCGAATATCTGCTTCAGGATGTGACATCGCTTCAACCCAACGCTGACGCGGTGCAGGGAACATACGTTCATAGGCAGCACGGGTATCTTCTTTGGTACTGGCGATGTAGCGCATTTGTACCAATTCATCACCGACCAGTTTTTGGTTGTAAGCGAAAATTTTCATAATCGCCTGCATATTTTCAAACGATGGTGTGTAACCCCAAACTGCATCAAGTCCCGCAGTGAGTTCAAATGGCACACCCACGCTGCCCATAAGAACCAATTTATTTACCCGTTCAGGATGATGAATGGCCAATGCAAGTGCCATAGAACCCCCAAAAGAGTTACCAATGACATTGACTTTCTCTAGGCCAATCGCATCAAGGAAATCGATAATTTGTTTGAGCCAGTTTTCACGACTAAACTGCATATTTTCAGGGAATTGGCTATAACCAAAACCTGCCAAATCAGGTGCGATTAAATGGTATTGGTCTTGCAGTGCTTGAATGGTTAAACGCCAGTTTGCCCAAGCGCTGACACCTGGACCTGAACCGTGTAACAGTAAAATAGGTTCACCGGTTCCGACATCATGATAATTGGTGACAATGTCACCACACTGAATGCTTTTGCCCACTTCAGGATTATTGATCATGCTATTCATATTCATTCCTTGGAATTTTTTCTTATTGACAAAATGGGACTAACCATGTTTCCACAGCAATAATGCAGTGCGTGCTTCTGAAGTATTTTCCTCAAGACGTGCGGTTAAGCTGAGCAAGCCTTGATCATCAAATTTAAAAACACGCTGTTGCTGCCCACCGATCCAGTTAGGGAACAGGCTTAAATCGACAAAATGGGTTACTGTATTGTCTGCAACGCTATAACGGCCTGCATAGGACATCATGCTGTTATAGGCCCCCGCTTTTTCAGCATCGCTGGCATTCCACTGCCCCCCAGTGGTGAAATTTTCACGATTTGGACGGCTGATCATGCAGCTCATAAAGCCGTCTTCAGTGTACTGAATGATGCCTTGAGGACCTTCACCCATTGGATAGACATGGCGGCCATCATCATAATTCTGTTCAAAAGTCACGAGTTCCCAACGACCTGCTAAATTTTGTGCTGACATGTTTATTTCCTAATTTCAATCTGCTTAATCATTTGTTTTAAATGTTTTGGCCCAATAAAAACTGGGTCACAATTTCATTGTGTATGGGCGCACTTTCAAACTGTGCCCAATGACCTGTATCTTTTGCGCAATAGAACTGCCCATTTTGAACTTGCTCAGCGATATGCTGACCGAGAGCCGGCGGAGTTCGATTAGCATCGCCCCAGTACACTAAGGTTGGTTGGCTAATCTGTTTTGCTAGCTCATCCGTAATGATGTGTTTTTGAATGGTTGAACCGGATAAGTATTCGGTAATGAAGCATTTTTGAACTTTTGCCAATTCCGGTTGCTGATACAAGGCTTGACGCACCTGAATGGCTTCATCAGTTAAACGCTCTGGCTGTGCCAAAATACGGCTCATGCGCGTTCTGACATTTTCAAAACTCGGTTGTTCCAATACTTCAATCGAGCTTGGGACATTGGCTGCCCAATTTGGCTCAACAAAACCGTCGATGGCATCTGCATCAGGACGGTAGCCCATGGTCGTGGTTAAGATCAGACGATCAATGCGTTCAGGATGTTGAATGGCGAGTTGCATAGCGACCCAACCGCCCAGGGACTGGCCTTCAACATGTGCAGAGGCTAAACCCAGTTGATCCATCACATCAATAATTTGATCCACTAAAACCGGGATAATTTCAGGGTCATAATTTTCAGTTTGTGAACGACCGTGCCATAAAAAATCCAGCGCAATGACATGGAAGTGTTCAGCCAGTGCGGAAATGTTGCGGGCATAATTTTCTAAATGACCACCTGTGCCATGCAATAAAATCAGGGGAGGGGCATCTTGTTTACCCGCTTCAAGAATACGTGTTTTGTATTTGCCTTGAAGAATACGTGTTTGTGTAGCCAGTAATTGCACCCAATATGGAGCATCTTTGATTTGTGCATTCATTTTAAAGTCCTTTACTCAATTCGCTTGCTTAGCCTTTTAGTTCTTCAGCTTTACTTTGAGAGATAGGACCTTTTAGCGTTCCATCAGATTTTTCTAGACCGAATGTCCATTCAGAGAAAATATGTGCTTCAGCAGCAAAATCGGTTGATTCCCATTCTTCGGTCACAATATCTTCATCTGCTGCATATTCCCAAGCACCGCCAAATGGTGTGAGGAAATACCAAAAACATGCAGACGACACACGATGACGCCCTGGACCAGCAAAGGTTTTCCAGCCCTGTGCATCAATAAATTGCCCACCACCAATGACTTCATGGATATCACGAACTTTAAATGCCAAATGATTGAAACGTGTACCCGGTTGTTTGCCATTCATAAAGAACACGTGATGATGATTACCTTCTACTGAGCAACGTAGGAATACCCCACGATCGGCATAGCGGTCTGAGACGATAAAGCCAAGGCGATCTGTATAGAACTGAATCGCTTCTCCGGCATTATCTACACCAATGGCAAGATGACTAATCTCATGCGGCGCAGCCTTTTTATATATTGGTGCACGGCTATTTAAGCGTTTGGGTTGCCCCGGTGCATTGAACTGTGTCACTGCATAAGGAACGGTTTGACGCTGTGCAATCCGGAAGGCCAAGTGGATGCCTAAATCATCCTGACAACGCAATACGCCATTTTCTAGTGAAACTTCACGGTCTGTAGATAATTCAGCGGATAATGCTTCTATGCCTGCTGAACTTTTCACCCCCCAAGTCACTTCGCACATGCCGCTGCTGTTACCAATCGGAGTGCGGCTTGGGCGCGCTAGGTTGGCTAAAACAATCTCAATTTGTGAACCATCAACGGCAATAAACAAATGACTATCTTCTTGGTCGGCTTCTACTTCAGTTAAACCCCAATCATTTGCAAAACGTAATCCATCTGCTAAATTCTCAACAGCAAATTTGATTCGCTCAATTCCTGTCAGTTGGAAATGATTATTTTTTCCCATTTCAGTGCTCCATATCCGTGAACAATTTATCTATTGTTGTCACTGTACGAAGCATTGAATTGTGAATACAGCATCTAACTCATAAATCAGCTATTCAATAATTAGATATCTGCTTTAGATTTTGAAAACTAGCAGCACCTACACATTTTCCATAAGGTAGTCGATATAAACCGACATTTATGGAGTAGATACTGACATGACATCACTACCTCAATTTAATTATCAAGTGATTGGCCCTGAAAATGCCCCAGTTCTGACCTTTATTCCTGGAATTGGCAATGATCTGCATTTTTGGGAAAAACATGCACAACTTTTGTCTAGTCATTTTCGTGTGATTACTTTTGATCCGTGGGGACATAATCACAGTCCTTTACCGCCAGAATCCTGTTCTTTTCTGCGTATTTTAGAAGGTGTAATACAACTCTGGGACCATTTGGGGGTAGAGCAAAGTGATGTGGTGGGCTTGGGGTTTGGTGGCTCTATGTCAATGGCACTCGGTTTGCATTTTCCTGAACGGGTGAAACGTATTGTGGCGTGCTGCTGTCGACCACGTCAGCCAGATAATCGTCATGATTTTTGGCGGCAGCGTCGTGATATCGCACGCCGAGACGGTTTAACTGAGCTGGGTAATATTACAGTTGACCGCTGGTTAAGTCCTGAATTCCTTCAAAGTCACCCTGAGGTAGATCAACAGTTACGAGACATGATTCATCGGACAACAGTCGAAGGGTATTGTGCTTATGTCGAAGCATTTATTGAAATGGATTTCAGTCAGCAACTTGAGAAAATTAAGCAACCAACATTATTACTGGCTGCGGAACATGATCATGGTGGTGGACCAGTCGAAGATATGCAAATTATGGCAGCAGGTATGCCGAATGCTGAAATTGCGGTGATCCAAGGCAGTGGCCACATTTGTAATTTTGAAGCACCAGAGCAAGTGAGCCATTATTTAACCCAGTTTTTAAGCCAAACATCAGATACTGCTTTACTGGCCTAAATCACAAAATACATTTTCAAGGAGATGAAAGTGAATAAACAACGCGTCATTATTATTGGTGGTGGTCATGCTGGCTGTAGCTGTGCAAAAGCGCTGCGACAAGAAAACTTTAATGGTGAAATCATTCTGATCAGTAATGAATCTGAATTGCCTTACCATCGTCCGCCACTTTCAAAAAGTTTTATTAAAGATGAAGAATTGATGGATCAAGCTAAGCTTTATCTACAGCCTGAAGCTTTTTATGAAAAATATCGTATTGATTTGCGCATGAATACCACCGTGAGCGAAATTGATACCGAACTTAAAGCAGTCAAACTCTATCATGGTGAAACCCTGCATTATGATGACTTGATTTTAGCCATGGGAACACGAGCACGTCCATTACCTCTGTCTGGGGTAGAGCTGGATGGGGTCATGAATTTACGTACGGCAAATGATGCACGTAAAATTCGTGAGCATTTAAAAAAGAGTCAACACGTGGTGATTGTGGGCGGTGGATTTATTGGGTTGGAATTAGCCTCTACAGCACGTCATTTGGGTAAAAATGTCACTGTGTTAGAAAATATGCACCGCATATTAGGTCGTGCTGTGGCTCCAATTATTTCTGATTATGTCACCTTGGTTCATCGCTCAAATGGCATTCGAGTGGAATTAGATACTTATATCTCTGAAATTTTGGGTGAAGATGGACATGTTAAATCTGTCGTTTGTGACCGTGGGGTAATTCCTGCCGATTTGGTTTTGGTCGGCGTTGGTGCATTGCCTAATTCCGACTTGGCTGAACAAGCAGGGATTCACTGTGAAAACGGGATTGTGGTCGATGAAAGTATGCGTACCTCAGCCGAGCATGTTTTTGCGATTGGTGATTGTGCCAACCATGAAAACCCATTTGCTGGTAATAGACATATTCGTCTGGAATCCGTACAGAATGCTAATGACCAAGCGTTGATTGTGGCGAAAAACCTGATGAATCAAAAAGCCAGTTATCATACTGTACCGTGGTTTTGGACGGATCAAGGCGATGTACGTTTGCAAATGACAGGTCTATCTTTCGATACCAATGATTATGTGGTGCGTGGAGATATTGAAACAGGACGATTTTCAGTATTCCACTATGCCGACGATCGCTTGGTCGCAATAGATTCAGTTAATCAACCTGTAGATCATATGATCGCTCGGAAACTTCTTGAAGCTAAAATTTCCCCAGAAAAAGCTAAAATTGCTGACATTCGGACTAATCTGAAAACTTTATTAAGTTAATTTATGTTAAAAATTAACCATTAAGTTTAAAGACGATCTCACTGACCATCATCATGTTCAGTGAGATCGGTGTTTATAGGGATATACACTATGCAATCCATACTTGATTCAAAATGGCTGATCTTTATCAAAGTCGCTGAATTGGGCAGTTTATCTAAAGCGGCAAATAGCTTTAATGTACCGCAATCGATGATTAGTCGTCATATCGCTCAACTGGAAGAGCAATGTGGTGCACGCTTATTTAATCGTACTGGTCGTGGGGTAGTACTCACTGAACTTGGAATGCAGTTATTACCAAGGATTCAACAGCTTGCCAGCGATGCTTCTATTCTTGCCGATGATATTCGTACTTTCGGTGGTGAGCCAATGGGTGAGGTACGGGTGGGGTTATTGCCATTTTTGGTGCATCAACTTTCTGGCGCTTTGTATTCTTATATACGGCAAAACCACCCCAAAATTGAACTGCATTTGAGTGAGGGTGCGAGTGTTCAACTTGAAGAACTGATCTCTGAAGGACGTACAGATATGGCGTTAATACTTCGAGAAGGTGAGGTAGTATCTACCGAAGAAGTTGTGATTGCCGAATTTGGGCTGATGTTAGTGGGGCAACATCATGATCCTTTGGTACAACAACCGACCATTAAACTTAAAGATATTCAAGATTTACCACTCATTGTTCCATCCAGACCTCATCCGCTTAGGGCACGACTGGAAAATTTAGCACGGGCTTATGGTTATAAATTTGATTGTGTCATCGAAGCAGACTCTAACCGTTTACAACATGAGCTTGTTGTAGTGGGCGGTGGTTATGCAATTACTTCGGGGTTATTTCAGTCAGATCGGGGGTCGAAACTATTACAATCTTCCTTAATTGTAGAGCCTGAACTACCACGTAGTATTGTGCTGAGTCACACTGTACGTCGTCCGCATACACGTGCAACGCGTGTTGTACAACGTTGGTTAGAAAAAGAAGCACCGCTTATACTTAAACGAATGGTAGATGATAGATAGGCTTTAGTTATCTATTTAAGCGATATCTGATTTTCGATTTCAACTCTAGCTCCGACTCCTCCTAATCAGTAGATTGTAAAAATAACGCTGAAAAGGAGTTCGGATGTGAACAACTCACACCACACCACGATTTTTATTAATGATGAGAATGTTGGCCGCTTGGCTAACTGGTCTGATGTCATTACGGCTTTGACCGAGGCTTATGCTCAACCTGTTACTGCGACTATGGTGCCACCACGTACGATGGCGCGGGGCGAAGGTTTCTGGTTGCGTAGCCTTTGTGCTGTTTCACCTTCTAAAGAGTATATGGGCTGTAAACTGATTGCAGCTAGCCCAAAAAATAAAAAAGCCAGTTATCTTATTTCACTCTTTGATCAAGAAACTATGCGTTTGGCTGCCTTGATTGATGGTAATCGTATTACCGACATTCGAACTGCCGCGAGTTCTGCTGTTGCAGTGAATGCCTTGGCTGCTCAAGATAAATTAGATATCGCCATTATTGGTTCAGGTGCTGTAGCACGTGGTCATTTACATGCTTTGAATGCAACTGGACGTGTACAACGTGTCCGAGTCTTTAGTCCAACCCAAGCCAATCGTGAAAAATTTGCTGAAACTTTTCAAAATTTGTATGACTTAGACATCTTGGCTGTTGCCAGTGCGGAAGAAGCCGTTGCGGGTGCCAATGTGGTGATCTGTGCATCACGTAGTAAAGATGAGTCTCCAGTATTCAATGCCGCTTGGCTAGAACCAGGTATGACCATTGTTTCAGTAAGTTCTACATTGCCAGAGCAACGTGAATTGGATGTAGAGACTATGCAACGTGCAACTTTAATTGTGGCGGATATGCCAGAAGAAGTATTGCATGAAACAGGTGATGCTTTAGCTGTTCAAGCCATTGGGGATGATATTTCCAGTAAGACTGTGTCTTTGGGTGATGTTGTTGCAAACAATATTACCGCGCGAAAAACCCCAGAAGATATTTTGATTTATAAATCAGTGGGTTCAGCGCTACAGGATATCGTGACTGCAGAAATGTTATTACGAAATGCCAAGCTTGAATCGTTATTTCAAGACATGCCAGAAAGTATTGTCACGATTGACCGTTAAACCGATATTCACTTTAAAACTTATTTCAACTTAAGTTACTCAATTTAAAACTCAACTGGAAGGATGCTAGGAATGGCAAATTATAAGCGTGAAGACGCACGTGCTTGGGCAAAAGAATACTTAAAAGGCTGTTCATCTGTGACTATCCCAAGTTATAGCCAAGATTTAACGCGTTTAAATGAAAAAGGTATTCGTCACGATATTCAAAAGGTCATTGATCTTGGCTATACCTATACCTTGTTATGTACTGAAGTCGCGATTACCCCTGAAGAAAATGCTCAGTTTACCGCTTGGGCAAAAGATCAAGCAGGCGACAAGCTTGGCTTATTCTTCCATGCAGGTTTTGGCACCCTCGAAGAAAATATCCATGCAGTAAAACTGGCTGAAAAAGCGGGTGCAGACATTGTTCTATTGTCTTATCCATCAAACTTTTGGCCAACTTCAGAACAAGAAATTTACGATTACACTAAAGCATTTTGTGATGCGACAGATCTTGCAGTGATGTTATTTGCAATTCCACTTTGGGGCTTTGAACGTGTTCATCCACAAGGTATGTCACCAGAGCTGATTCAGCGTTTAATTGATGATTGTCCAAACGTTGCATCGTTGAAAGCTGAACAAGGTTTTCCTCATATTGCGGGTTTAATTGACAGCTATGAACGTTTTAATGATCAAATTGTAGTGACGTGTCCAATTGAAAGTGATGTGATTCCATTATTACGTTACATGGATATGCAATTCTCAGGAACCAGTTATACGCAATGGATGGGTGATCATTTTCCAAAAACATTCGACAATGCACGCAAGGGAAATTTTGACGAAGCAATGAAATTGTATTGGCAAGCACAACCTGCACGTGGCGCAGTGGGTGCAGCAACAGGTGCATACATGCCAGGTTCAAATTATATTAACCGCGCACATTGGAAATATATGGATTGGTTAGCAGGTTTTAATGGTGGTCCACTTCGTGCACCAGTAGCACGTATTCCAGACCGTATGATGAAAGTTCTACGCCAAGGCTTAGTCGCTTCAGGTCTACCATGTACAGATGATCTAGATAGTCAATTCCTCGTTGGTCGTTTCCCTGAGTGAGGTGATGAATTATGAATAGTTTTGCAAGTCCAAATCCAGAAAATCTTTTAAAAGATAAAGCATTGTGGCGTACTGGTGCATTCATAAATGGGCAGTGGTTGAATGAAACCGCTCATGGTAAATACAGCCTCAAAAATCCAGCGACGGGTGAAGTTCTAGTTGAACTTCCACGTTGCAAGGAAGAAGAAACTGAACTAGCGATTCAATCTGCACAAGCAGCATTTGAAAAATGGCGTAAAACCACAGCTAAACAGCGTTATGAAATTATTCATCGTTGGTATCAGTTGGTGGTGGAGCACAAAGAAGATTTAGCCACCTTAATTACGTTGGAAGAAGGCAAACCTCTGTCTGAAGCACGTGGTGAAATGGATTATGCATCTTCATTTTTACAATGGTTTGCTGAAGAAGCAAAACGAATTCGTGGTGATGTATTGCCTGCACCTAAAGATGGTCAGCGCATTGTTGTTTTAAAACAACCAATTGGTGTCTGTGCAGCAATTACGCCGTGGAATTTCCCAGCAGCAATGATCACTCGTAAAGCAGGTCCTGCTTTAGCTGCGGGATGTACTATGGTGGTTAAACCAGCCAGTCAAACGCCATTAACAGCACTGGCTTTGGCTGAACTTGCACGCCGTGCAGGTGTGCCTGATGGTGTGTTTAGTGTACTTACAGGGAATGACACACGAATTATTGGTGGGATTTTAACCTCACACCCACTTATTCGTAAAATCACATTTACAGGTTCAACAGAGGTTGGACGCACTTTACTTGAGCAATCTGCATCGACCATTAAAAAATGTTCAATGGAACTGGGTGGAAATGCACCCTCTATTGTGTTTGATGATGCCGATTTAGAGCGTGCTGTTGACGGTGTCATAGCATCCAAATTTCGTAACACAGGTCAAGCGTGTATTAGTGCTAATCGTATTTATGTACAAGATGGCATTTACGATGAGTTTTCAAAACGTTTAGCTGCAAAAGTTGCAACCTTAAAGGTTGGTAATGGTTTGGATGAAGGTATAGAGCAAGGTCCTTTAATTGATTTAAATGCGGTTGAGAAAGTCGAATCACATATTGCAGATGCAGTTAAGCATGGTGCGAGTGTTTTATGTGGGGGGCAACGTAGTCATTTAGGTGGATTCTTCTTTCAACCGACAGTATTGGCAAATGTAACTGCTGAAATGGCCGTTACCCAAGAAGAAACCTTTGGACCCATAGCTCCTTTAGTTCGTTTTAAAGATGATGATGAGGTGATTGCTCAAGCGAACAATACTGATTTTGGCTTAGCCGCTTACTTGTATAGCAAGGATGCTGCACGTATTTGGCGTACGGCGGAAGCAATTGAGTCGGGCATGATTGGTATTAATACTGGATTGATTTCTAATGAAATTGCACCATTTGGTGGGGTGAAGCAAAGCGGTTTAGGTCGTGAAGGCTCACATTATGGTATCGATGAATTTCTTGAAATAAAGTACATGTGTTGGGACGGATTGCTCACAGGCTAAATCAATAGTCAATTAGCGGTATTCCTACTATTCGGATAGGTTCAGTTGCCTACACAATGGCAAATATCGAATAGTAGGTTCAGGAAGAAGCTCTATTTTAGTCATGGAATAGAACAAAAATATAGGATAGTGCAATCCGAGGATGGATTCACAGGAGTATGGATATGAATATTCTAGGTGTAGAAAAACTGATTTTTGGAGCAAATGATTTAGCTGCTTCCATTAAATTTGTAAAAGATTTTGGTTTAAAAGAAGTTCAGACCGAAGAGTCAGGTCACTATTTTGAAACTTTAGATGGATCTGGAATTTATATTGCAGCGACTGAAGATAAAAGTTTGCCACAAAAATCAGACTCCATCAGCCAGCTTCGTAAAATGATATATGCGGTAAAAGACCAAGCGACTTTAGATGCTGTGTATGCAGAATTAAGCAAAGATCGTCAAGTACTTGTACTGGATGATGGCACTTTAGAAAGCCATGATGACTCTGGAATCAAGATTGGTTTTCAAATTTCAAAACGTCGCGAGTTAAATCTTCCTGTAGAAAAAATTAATGCACCCGGTGCGCCACATCAACGCTCTTATAACGAATTAGGTGTCAATCACGATGCTGAAATTTATCCACGTACTTTGGCACATTTGGCTGTATTTGTACCTGATGTGGCACAAGCAGAAAAATTTTATGTCGATCGTTTAGGTTTTCGTGTCAGTGACCGTTTAGGCGGAGGTCCTTTCTTACGTGCAGGTGGAACCACGGATCATCATTCACTATTTTTAATTCAAGCGCCTGCTCACATTAAAGGTGTAGAACATATTTCATTTCATTTGGCCGGTCCAAGTGAATTAATGCTTGCTGGCAACCGCTTTCAGAAATTAGGCCATCAAAGTTTTTGGGGACCTGGTCGTCATGGCCTAGGTTCAAATTGGTTTTGGTATTTTGATGGTCCATTAGGCTGCCGTTTTGAATATGACGCAGATATGGATCAACTCGATGAAAATTGGGTTCCTCGTGAATTGCCACTGCATGAAGATAATGCACAAGCTTACTTGCTTGAATTTAAAGATAAAAATTGGGCACCATTTAATGGTCCTGTGAAAAAAGTAAGCTAATCTTTTTAGAAGATTAAGGAAAAATAGCCACATAAGTGTGTTGGCGTAAATACAGGTTAGATAGGAGGCTCACTTGTATTACAGCTAGGTCACACCTATAGCGCCAAATACAAATGCTCTTATGGAGGAGATTTCCACATGTTTAAGTATATTCAAGTGTCATCAGGAACCGATGAAGAATATGTCGATCACTTATGTGACCGAGTAGAAGAAAGTATCAATCAAGGCTTTCTCCCAATTGATATTTTTAATGATGAAGCGGTATTTCGTGCCGAAATGGAACGTATTTATACCCGTAACTGGATTTTTGTTGCGCATGAAACTGAAATTCCCAATAACGGGGATTTTGTTCTACGCCGCTTAGGTTTAGATAAAGTCATTGTGACGCGTGATAATGAAGACAAAATTAATGTCTTACTCAATCATTGTCGTCATCGTGGTACGGAAGTGTGTCATACCGATCGCGGTAATGCATCTAGCTTTAAATGCCCATACCATGGCTGGGTTTATAAAAATAATGGCGATTGGATGGGTGCCCCGCATATGAAAGATGCGTATGGCGGAAAACTTGATGCCAAGGAATGGGGCTTACTACGGGCTGCTAAAGTTGAAAGCGTTTATGGCTTTATTTTTGCGAGCTTAAATGCAAATGTTCCACCGCTACGTGAATATTTAGGTGACTCTTTGTGGGCACTAGATGCAATTTTCGGTATTCATCCAGATGGTGTCAAATTACTCAAAGAACCAGAACGTTTTCAAGTTAAAGCAGACTGGAAAAGTGGTGCAGAAAACTTCTGTGGTGATGCCTACCATGTGAGTACCGCCCATATGTCAGCGGCAGGTGCTGGGTTTATTCCAAGTGTAAATCAAGTGAGTACCCATGCATCAGGCTATGATTTTGGTCATGGTAACAGTTTCATTGGACACAATTTATCTGAAATGATTGGTGTACCTTTACCAAATTGGGGTTATCCACCAGAGATTCAGGCACAGTTTGATCTAAGTCATCTTGATGAAACACAAATTAAAATGATTCGTGATGTGCCTCCTACTATTGGTACGATTTTCCCGAATTTTAGTTATATGCGTTTACCGCATCCGCCAGCACCGGGTGAAATGCCAATTCCATTTACCAATATTCGCATGTGGCAACCTGTGTCACCTGGGGTGATGGAGCTTTGGAACTATGAGTTTGAATTTGCTTTCGTCCCTGATGAATATGCTGAAAAAGCTTATGCGGCTGGTCAGTATGCCTTTGGTTCAGGGGGTATTTTTGAAGCAGATGATACTGCTGTTTGGGAAGGCATTGCTAAAGGTGCACAAAGCCCGTGGTTACGTAAAGAGCAAGTGAATTTGCACTACAGCCAAAAACAAACGGGTAAAGATCCAAGTTGGACGGGTCCCGGTGAGTTTCATCCATCAATTTATGGCGAATATTGTCAAATTGAATTTTGGCGACGTTGGTTGAAAGAAATGCGTGATGGTAAAAAAGTTGCAGTGAAGTGCAGTGCTGACCCGGAAGTTCAAGCTGAATTAAATGCAGAACCAGAAAAAGGAGTTGCCTAATGGATTACGCTTCTCGTGAACAGATTCACCATTTTTTATCCAATGAAGCCTTGCTACTTGATGAGCGTCGCTTTGATGAATGGTTTGCTTTGTTAGATGATGAAATTGTCTATGAAGTACCATTACGCATTGGTATGAATAATTATAAAGACGAATTCCCGGGCGATGCTTATCGTATTTTGGATAAAAAAGCCCACATTAAAACTCGTATTGATCGTTTAGCAACAGGGCAGGCTTGGGCTGAAGTTCCACCATCACGTACTTTAAGATTGATTGGTAGCATCATGATTGAAGCGACTGAACAAGCGGATGTGGTCACTGTGCATAGTGCTTCAATCATGTACCGTCAACGTGGACATGATGAAGCGGGTGATATTATTCCTTACCGCCGCGTAGATACCTTAAAAATTACTGAACAAGGGATACGCTTACTGAAGCGTAAAGCCATCTTGACAGATGCTGTCCTAAGAACCCCAAACTTAGGCGTATTTTTATAAGTTTTTAGTCATTGATGACACCTGTCGTATTTAAAGGATGAAAGCGCATGAGCGATAGAAAAATTGAAGTTATTTTAGACACACAACAATGCCAAGGTTATGGCATGTGTTTAATGTCAGAAGACATTTTTGAAATTCCACAAGGCAGTCAAGTCGCAACGTTAAAACAACATTTGGTTGATTGTTCACGGGAAGATGAAATCCACGAATTAGTGGGTGCTTGTCCAGCTCAGGCCATTAGTTTCCGTGTTTTGGAAAACTCATAATAGGATTGGAATAAATATGAAAAATTCAATTAACAGTATTTTAAGTAAACGTTTTGACCAAATTTGCTTTGTCGTTGAAGACTTACAGCAGGCAATGGATTTCTTTACTCAAACCAATGGCGTAGAAGTATGGAATGTTGCTGAAGGTTTATCTCAAAGCCAAACCGAAAAAGAATATTTTGGTGAACCGGGTGATTTTCAGTTTAGTTGTGCTTATGGTTTTGCCGGCGAAACTTTAATTGAACTGGCACGCCATGATGGTGGGCGCAGCGTGTATAAAGACTGGCTGGATGAAAAAGGCAAGGGCCCACATCATATTGGTTTTCGTCAAAAAGATGCAGATGAATATGCACTCGCAGAAAAGCATTATCAAGATTTAGGTATTAAAAAAGCTATGGCCGGTTTTTTTGAAGGGCCTTTCGGTAACTGTCGTTGGGCTTATTTTGATACGCGTGAACAGTTAGGCTGCTATACCGAACTGTACTATGTTGATGGTGAGTTAAATGACCGTATGGCAGAACTCAAAAGCGGTAAAAATGTGAGCATTACTGACTAAAAATCTATTCAGATCCAATGCACAGTCTTGTAGGCATTTTACTTAAGTACTTTACCTACAAGATAAAAAATTAAAAATTTAGACAACACGTTTAATTGTATCAATTAAGCGGAGAGCCTTTTCATCTCTCAATTTAAGTTTTTTGAATTTTGCAGTATGGAATCAATATCAGATGTAAGGATTTTATCACATGTCAAATAAAAACATTGAAACAGTCGCTTTGGCATTAAAACAAGCGGAAATTTCACGAAGTGCAATACCACCTATTCGTACCCAACTTGGCGGAGATCAAGCGGATGTAGATGCTGCATATGCAGTACAAGAAACAAACACTCAGAATGCACTTGCACAAGGTCGACGTCTGATTGGTCGGAAAATCGGTTTGACATCCAAAGTGGTGCAAACCCAATTAGGGGTTGACCAACCAGATTTCGGGATGTTGTTTGCAGATATGGCTTTTGGTGATGGTGAAGCAATTCCGGCAAATCTACTGATTCAACCCAAAATTGAAGCAGAAATTGCTTTAGTGATTAAGCACGATTTAAACAAAGCAAAACATACTTTTGCTGACATCATTAGTGCGACGGATTATGCCTTGGCGGCAATTGAAATTGTAGATAGCCGTATTGAAAACTGGAAGATCTCACTGATTGATACCGTGGCGGACAATGCTTCATCTGCTGCTTTTGTGTTGGGTTCGCGTCCAGTCCAACTGGAAAATCTTGATTTAGTGAACTGCAAAATGCGCATGACCCGAGGTGACGAAGTTGTATCACAAGGTGTTGGTAAAGCTTGTTTAGCCAACCCATTAAATGCTGCGGTATGGCTGGCAGATGAAATGATGCTTCGTGGTCGTCCATTATTGGCGGGTGACATCATTTTGACTGGAGCATTAGGACCGATGGTGGTTGCAAATCCGGGTGATGAATTTGTCGTTGAAATTGAAGGGTTTGACCCAGTGACAGCAGTATTTGCGCAATAATATGCAACAAGGAAAAAATAATGTCAAAAATTAAATGTGCAATTATCGGTTCGGGCAATATTGGTACTGACCTGATGATTAAAATTATGCGTAATTCTCAATTCCTAGAAATGGGTGCAATGGTTGGTGTCGATCCAAATTCAGATGGTTTAGCACGTGCTGCGCGTTTTGGTTTTGAAACCACTGCGGAAAGTATTGAAGGTTTACTCAAACTACCCAATTTTAAAGAGATTAAGATAGTATTTGATGCGACTTCAGCAGGGGCACATCAGCATCATAATGCAGTATTACAGCAACACGGTATACAAGTCATTGATTTAACCCCTGCTGCAATTGGTCTTTATGTCATCCCAGTGGTCAACTTAGATGAACATATGAATGCACCAAATATCAATATGGTGACTTGTGGTGGACAAGCCACTATTCCTATGGTGCATGCGGTATCTCGTGTTGCCAAAGTTCACTATGCGGAAATTATTGCTTCTATTGCGAGTAAATCTGCTGGACCGGGTACACGTGCCAATATTGATGAATTCACTGAAACCACCTCTAAAGCCATTGAAGAAGTGGGTGGGGCAGAAAAAGGTAAAGCGATTATCATTATGAATCCGGCAGAGCCACCATTGATCATGCGTGACACCGTGTATTGCCTTGCTGAAGTGGGTGCAGACCAAGAAGCAATTCGACAATCAGTAAAAGAGATGGCGGATGCAGTACAGGCGTATGTACCGGGTTATCGCTTAAAACAAGAAGTGCAATTTGAAGAATTTAATGTAGATCGACCTTTAAATATCCCAGGTTTAGGTAAATTACCGGGCTTAAAAGTATCCGTTTTTCTAGAAGTAGAAGGTGCAGCACATTATCTACCTGCTTATGCAGGCAACCTAGATATTATGACCAGTGCTGCTTTAGCTGCAGCGGAACGCTTTGCTGCAACCCATCTGACTCAAAAAATCGCGTAAGGAGAATCGAAATGTTTGATCAAGAAAGAAAAATCTATGTGTCAGATGTGACTTTACGTGATGGTATGCATGCGATTCGTCATCAATATTCACTCGATCAAGTGCGTCATATTGCTCGTGCTTTAGATGAAGCGGGCGTAGACAGTATTGAAGTTGCTCATGGCGATGGTTTGCAAGGTTCAAGCTTTAATTATGGTTTTGGAGCACATACCGATTTAGAGTGGATTGAAGCAGTAGCCAGTGAAGTGAAAAATGCCAAAGTGGCGACACTTTTATTACCGGGTATTGGTACGGTGCATGACCTAAAAGCTGCTTATGATGCTGGAGCGCGTGTGGTACGCGTGGCAACCCATTGTACAGAAGCCGATGTATCAAAACAGCATATTGAATATGCTCGATCACTCGGGATGGATACAGTGGGCTTTCTAATGATGAGTCACATGAATACACCTGAAGGTTTGGCGCAGCAAGGCAAACTAATGGAAAGCTATGGCGCACAATGTATTTATGTAGTCGATTCTGGCGGTGCTATGAATATGTATGACATTGCTGAGCGTTTTAAAGCCATGAAAGATGTACTTGATCCAGCTACAGAAACAGGTATGCATGCCCACCACAACTTAAGCTTAGGTGTGGCAAATAGTATTGTCGCGTTAGAGCATGGCTGTAATCGTATCGATGCCAGTTTAACGGGCATGGGTGCAGGGGCAGGTAATGCACTGCTTGAAGTATTTATTGCAGCAGTTGAACGTATGGGTCTAAAACATGGTTGTGACGTTAAACGTTTGATTGATGCGGCTGAAGATATTGTCCGTCCACTACAAGAACGTCCTGTACGTGTTGACCGTGAAACCCTAGCTCTTGGTTATGCAGGCGTATATTCAAGCTTCTTACGTCATACTGAAACTGCCGCAGAAAAATATGGTTTGTCTGCTTTTGATATTTTAGTGGAGCTTGGCAAAAGACGTATGGTCGGTGGTCAGGAAGATATGATTGTTGATGTCGCGCTAAATATGCTGAAGCAATAACAAGCTTAGAGCATTGCAGGAATGATGTATGTGAGGAGCTACATCATTCCAATTGATTGAAGAAGTTATTGAGATGGTTCAATATAAAACAATGTATTACCCAAGTTATGATGCTGACTTAAATGCAGTAAAAGAGAATGGTTTATATTTAAAATATATAGAAAAACAAGATGACAGCTTGTGTTATGAGGCAATTAAGCAAAATCCGCGAGCAATTAAGTATGTCAAAAACCAGACTGAAGATTTATGTTTAATGTCTGTCCAGAAAAATGGTGATGCTTTACAGCTTATTCATGAGCTAAGCCATGAAATCATTTTAACAGCTGTAAGGAATGAAGGGCTGGCACTGCGACATGTATTATTTCAAAATGCAGAAATATGTTTAGCAGCAGTCATGCAAAATGGATTTGCACTTAAATATGTCCGGCAGCAAACAGAACAAATTTGTCAAGTTGCAGTTCAAGCCCATCCTCAAGCAATTAAATATGTGAAGCAACAAACGGAAGCTCTTTGCTGTATGGCATTGCGTAAGGACGGCATGGTAATTCGGGATATTCTAAACCCCACATTCTTCAATGTACCTGATGGCCATTGAAAATAATCCTATGTCTATTCAATTTATTGATAATCCAAGTAAGGATTTATGTGAGCATGCTGTAAAGCTTAGGCCTTATGCGATTCAGCATATTGATGTGTACTATGAAGACTTATGGATGAAAGCAATAGAGCAGCGGGCTTTTGTGATCAAGTTTTTAAATGTATATTCAGAGAAAATTTTGAAATATGCATTACGTTGTAATCCAGTAAGTCTGAAATATATAAAAAAAGAATTTCAGTCAGAGATAATTATTAATTTTGCTCTTTCAAAAGATGAAAGAATGAGAAAATATATTCGATAATTACAATAGCTTTTGAAAGCTAATCGCAATATCAAGATGCTTTTGTCTTCGACATAGAGTGGAATAATCTGGTGCTATCCAATATAATCCATAGAGTTTAATGAGACTTTGAATAAAGCCTGTAACCATTCGTAAAGAGAGTCGAAATAGAGATTTGATCATGAGGCAGCATTGAATGGCTGTATCGGAATAAGTTTGATTTCGTCCTTGTGTACCTTTTGGCTGAGCATACCATTGAGTAGTAGGATCAAACCAAATCGTGATGTTTCCTCGATTTATTAAAGCTCGATTGTAGAAGGACCAGTTAGTTGTACGATAGATTTTAGGTGTAGGTTTATTCATTCTGAAACTATATTACTGAAGAAGTCTTCAGGAATAGCTTTGTGCAACAAAGCCCTTAATATCTTATATAATCAATTTAACATAATCAATATTATACGAAATTGATTGTATTAAGTTTTTGAATATAAATACTTTTTAATAAAACTAAAATCCATTGCCATCAATACAGCCTTTGGCACTTTGCCTGTGAAATCCCATTGGAAAACCATTGCAGCATCCGCTGGTAACTGCTGATGCAAATAATCACTGAAGAATTGAGCACCTTTGATTTTGTAGTCTGTGCTTTTCTTGCCAATCGCACCTTGTTCTAATTCGCACTCTGAATATACGAAACTAAATTTGTAAGTCCAAAGTAGAAATGACCGGTTTCTCTAAAGTAAAAGTATCTGATTTTAGGAAGTTCACTCTTAATATTTGTGTCAGAAAAAGGATTTTTATAAATTGTTTAATTAGGAAAGTACATGATTTAAAAAAAAAGCCAAACATCTGAATGTTTGGCTTCGTTCTTTGAGTATTCTTGAATCAGCCTTTTGGCAGTGTTACCAGTGACAGTTTTTCAACGCCTACACGTTCAATACTGGCTAAGAGTTTAGCGATCGTACCATAAGGCACTGTTTCATCCGCATTAAATTTCAGAGCTAAATTTGCATTTGCATTTTTTCGGCTTTGAATTTCATTTTCAAATTGCTCTAAAGCAACTTTATCCTGATCAAGGAATATTTCGCCTTTAGGATTAACACTAATGACAACAGCTTTATTTTGATCAGTAGATTGCGTTGGTGCAGCTTTTGGAAGGTTCACTTTCACTGTATTGGTTAATAGCGGTGCTGTGACGATAAATACAATCAGCAGAACCAGCATTACATCGACCAAAGGCGTGATATTAATATCACTAACTACATCATCATCTTCAGAAGTTGAAATTGCCATTATGCAAATACTCCTTTTTCCTTCGTCTCTGCAACAGCAGAAGTTTCAGTTTTAGCAATTTTGGCCGGCTGAGCAGCAATCTGGAAACCATGCTTTTGATTTAAGCTGACAAAATTTGTTGCAAAATCATCTAAATCAGCACCAATTCCTTTAACTTTACGAACAAAATAGTTGTAAGCCAGAACGGCTGGAACTGCGACTGCAATACCAATACCTGTTGCAATCAATGCTTCGCCGATAGGGCCAGCTACGACATCCATGCTTGCATTTCCAGAAGCGGCGATTGCTTGTAGTGCATTGATAATTCCGAATACGGTACCGAATAAACCAATGAATGGCGCGTTATTGCCGATTGAAGCCAGCAAAGCATTGCCTTTTTCAAGCTGACGGCGTTCAGTTAAAATCTGTTTGCGCAAATGACGTTCCAGTAAGTCTTGACGGCTCCAAGACTGCTGCAGATCTTGATGGGTTTTTTCATTGGCATCGATCAAAGTTTGAAAACCAGCTTGAGCAACTTGAGCTGCTGGTCCAGTTTCTTGTTTGGACTGTTCGACGGCATCTGTCAAATTTTTAGCTTTCCAGAATTTTTCGACATACTGCCTGTTGAGTTTTGCTGCTTTTTGAGTTTGAACAATCTTGACTAAGATTAGCACCCAAGTCACAACTGAAAATGCTACTAAGATCCAGATAGTTGCATCATGGATAAAATGATTGATATTTGACACGGTTGTTTTCCTTAAATTTTGAGAATAATTTTTAATCAGATATAGAATTCGAATTTATGTCGGCAGCTTGAAGTTGATCGGAACATCGACCCAGCCTTCAATTGCAGTGCTTCCACGCATAGCTGGAGAGAATTTCCAGCGTTTTACTGTTCTTAGCGCAGCATCATCCAATGCCTTTTTGCCGCTGCCCTGTTTAACTTCAACAGATAATGGACTGCCAGAAGCTGATACTTTTACACGCAGCAGTACAGAACCCTCCCAGCCACGTTCTAATGCAATTTCTGGATACTCAGGCGAAGGATTGCTTAAATAGCCTGCATAGCCTTTCGCTTCACTCACAGGTAAATTTTGCGTAATAGGCGGTGCCGATTTTTCAGCGGGCGGTTCAGAAATCACTGGCTTGATTGGTGAAGTAATCTTTTCAGTCACAACAGGCTGTTCTATTGGCTTGGTTTCGACAGGCTTAGTAGGCGCCGCTTTAACCACCAGTCTTTCGACTGGTTTCGCCACCGGGACAGGTTTGGACTGAACAGGCGGAATTTCCACTTTTTTAGTGATCGGCGGAATTTTCGGCTCGATGATTTTCGGCGGTTCTTCCTTCGGTTTGATAATTTCAATCACGACCGGCTCAGGGTTTTTGATTGGCAAAGGATCTGTCTGAAACTGTTCAGACAGCGCCCAAACACCAAAGTGCAGCCCAGTTACAATAGCCAGTGCAATTAGGAAGCCTTTATTTTTCTGTACAGGAGGCTGTACATACTGGCCTGCAGTTGAGTTAAACCAATCTTCGGTTACAGGAGCATACTGCTGATGTGTGGCCGCGATTCGATTGTACAGTACAGCGTGTTTATACTGATGAATTCCAATATTGCTCATGATAATTTCGCAAATCATGTTTTAAAGTTAAAGGTATTACTGCATAAGCTATGCCAAATTAATAAGTTATTGTTTTAAATTGATATTTATTATTTTTCTTAGATTTTGAGTCATTTTTTTATCTGGGGGTGTTGTTATTCAAACACCAGAGTGTTGGTGGAACAGCAATACCGAGAGGTGATCGGTATTGCTTATAAAGATCTAACCTAACGGCGAAGTAAAGGCAAAACTTCTTCCCCAACACGGTAAGCTTCTTCTAAATGTGGGTTGCTGGCCAAAATAAAATGCTCTACACCTATATCAATATATTCTTGCAGGCATTCTGCGATTTGTTCATAGCTGCCGACTAAAATGCCATTAGGGCCGCCTCGGACTTTTGACATCCCTCCCCAGAAGTTAGGACTGATAAACAGCTCATCAAAATTCTTGCCTTCACTTAAACTTTTTTGACGTTGCGCTCCGACTGATTCGGTATCTGAACGTGCAAAACTTTGCTGGTGCAAATCAACAGATTCGTGCATTTGCTTTAACTCTGTTACAGCCTGCTCATAGGTTGGGCGTGCGAGAATATCGATGCGGACGCCAAACTTAACTTGATGGTTTGGGTAATGCTGGTTCAGGAATGACTTGGCATTTTCAATGACCTGCTTTTGCTGAGCAATTGGTTCTGCCCACGTTAAATGAATTTGAGCATGCTGTCCTGCGACATGTAAAGCTGCATCACTTGCTCCAGCCAACCATAGACGCGGTACAGGATGCTGATTCATTGGATACTGCAGTCCGCCATTTTCTACATGAAAAAATTCACCTTCATAATTGAATGGCGCATGATGGCTATACCCTTTTACAAAATCTAAAAATTCAGCAGTACGAGCATAACGTTTGTCATGATCAATAAAGTCTCCATAGGATTTTTGCTGACTGCCCCCGCCCCCAGAAATTACATTCCATTCCACACGACCATTGCTTAAACGCTGTAGGCTGGCTGCCATTTGGCTTGCATAGGCAGGATGAATAAACCAGGGCTGAATCGCAATCAATAAGCGTAAATTACGTGTTTGGCGCGCTAAGGCAGCGGCGAACATCCAGGGTTCTTCAGTATGCGGAAAAGCTGGAATTAGAGCGCCGTGGAAGCCGACGATATCCGCGGCCTTTGCAACTTGTTCAATATAATCATAGTAGGCAAAACTTTGATCATTAAACGAGGGGGCTACACGTTTAGGGGCTTGATCAGGCTGCAGGCGATTCCATTCGCCACGTGTATGTGAAGTATGAGCACGGCGGCCATCGCCATGAACAGGAAGACGCCATAAAAATTCAGCCGACATATAAAACTCGCTTCAATTTCATTGATTTAATATTTCGAAGCCAATAGGTTGCAGATTTTGTGCCGATTTTAGAAAAGATTTTAAGTTACTGTAATTTATATAATTTATTTAGCTGAATAATGTATGGAATGGATATCGCTGTTTGCATATCAGCATTTATCTTATTTGAAGTGTTGGCATTTCAACACTGAACAAAAAACAAAATCGAATAAAAGAAATAAGTTATTGTTTTTGTTATATTTTAAAAGTTGGCTTAGTTGTTGCACAGAATGAAGATTAAATGTGATTTATATAGTTGTATGTTATGTCTTCAAAATTGTTAGCTTTCTCAGCGCTGGTTTTTAGTTCGATTTTGCTTAGCTCTGGCTGCTCGAAGCATGAAGCTGAAACTGCTCAGCTGGCTGAACAGCCTAAAAATGCAAATCAGCTTCGCGTTGCTGTTGTTGCCAATGGAACAACAGGATCATTAGATTTTATTGGCGCGCCTGAGATTATTGCTAAAGATCCTATCTTTTTAGAAGAGTTAAAAAAGCGCCATGTTAAATTAACATGGGAGCCTGTGACTACAGCAGCCGTTGCTACGTTAGTTAACGAAAATTTCTTAAATAACAAAATTGACTTCGCATTTTACGGCAATTTGCCATCCGTTTTTTTAAACGCTACAGGCACTAAAACACAAATTATTGTGCCGGGCGGCGTTGGCAGCAATGTCTACTTGGTTGTACCGAATCAATCTAAAGTTACCCGTATTGAAGAATTAAAAGGTAAAAAAATAGCGCTTCACCGCGGACGTCCATGGGAAGTTAATTTTGCGCAGCTAATTCAGGATAAAGGGTTAAAGCTGAGTGATTTTCAGATTGTTAATTTGAATCCTCAGGCAGGAACAGCAGCCATTGCAGCCAATAGTGTTGATGCTTTCTTTACCTTGAGTGATGCACTTATTCTTGAAGACAAAAAAATCGGAAAAATAATTTGGTCATCGCGAAATTTACCGCACGATTGGAAAATGCGTGCTGAATTATGGGGCTCTAAACAATATGTGCATGCTAATCCTGAAGTGACCCAGTTGCTGGCTGATGCTACTGTGCGAGCCTATCATTGGATTTCAGAACATCAAGATGAATATCAGCAAACCCAAACTAAATTCGGTCAGCCGCTTACAGTGATTCAGCGTGAGCAAGACAATAATTCTGCTTGGAAAAATAATTGGAATCCAAGTTATAACATACAGATACTCACTGCACATTACGACCGTGTGATCAAACATGCGATTGATCATCAGTTAATTCAGAACCCAATCCAAAGCTCAGAATTGTTAGATCCAAAATTTACCCAACAAGCTGTAAAAAATTTGAAACTTGAAGATTACTGGGCAGATCAGCCTTAAGGTGGTGATGTGAAAACATTAAGCAAAACAGCGGATGCAGAATTGACAGTTGGCGGGTTTTCTTGGCGTAGTGCTGATCTGTTTAAGAAGATTAATGTCTATTGGCTTTTATCCTGCGCCTCCCCTCTAATTTTGTTCTTCGCATGGTATACGGCTTGCCGCTTGCAGTTATTTTCTGCGCAGATTCTGGTACCGCCTGAAAAGGTATGGCTGAGCTTTCTGAATCTGCTCCAGACAGGTGAACTTTATTTGCATCTCAAAGACAGCTTATTGCGCCTTTTTTCTGGTTTCACTGTTGGTGCTGTTGCTGCGATCGCATTTGGGATTGTGTATACCACAAATCGCCATGTGAAGGACTATTTTTCACTGATCTTCAATGTGCTGTATCAAATTCCGATTTTTGTGCTGATTCCGATTTTTATCTTAATTTTCGGGATTGGTGAAACCTTTAAGATTTTACTGATCATTAAGGCCTGTTTTTTCCCAGTCGCTTTAGCCACGATAGATGCAGTTGAAGGCGTGCCTAAGCAATATATGGAGCTGAGTCAGGTTTATCAGCTTAAATTAAAAAATCGTGTCAAATATATTATTTTGCCTTCGGTTATTCCGCCGCTAATTAGCAGTTTGCGTATTGCACTTGGACGTGCATGGCTGATTTTAGTTGCCGTTGAATTGCTGGCAGCCGGTACAGGCATCGGTCAAATGATGGAACTGGGGCGTCAAATGCTGAGACTTGATGTTGTGATGGTTGGTGTATTCATTACGGGCATGATTGGTTTTATTTTAGACAAAAGCTTAAGGCAAGTTGAACAGCGCTTTGTTCAATATAAGCGCCAATAAGGGAAATGAAATGAGCACTTTAATTAAATTTCCAAAGCATTTCATTTCACCGATGCGCTCTGTAAGAAGCTGGGTTATTCCGCTACTTTTATTAGCCTTATGGCAATACAGCTCTGCTCAAAATGCAGGGCACGCCTATGCTTTTGTGCCTTTACAAAATGTATATAATGCGTTTATTGAGCTTCTGAAAACTGGAGAATTACTTGTAAATACTTGGGGAAGTTTAAAAAAAGCACTTTTAGGTTTTATATTTGGCGGTGCTGCTGGATTGGCCTTAGGTGCATTCATGGCTTATTCAAAAATCGCCAATGCATTGATATCACCGATATTTAATGCCATTCGGCAAGTCCCTTTACTGGGTTTAACACCGTTAATTGCGCTATGGCTTGGCAATGGTGAAAGTGCAAAAATTTTTATTATTGCATTGGCCTCATTTTATCCGCTGGTGATTAATACCTATCAAGGCCTATCGCATCATGAGTCTAAATACCAAGAATTGGCCAGCATGTATCAATTTTCTGGTTGGCGTGAATTCCGCCGCATCCGTTTGCCGCAGGCACTCCCTTATATTTTAACTGGTATTAATCTCGCCGTACCTTTCACTTGGATTACAACGACTGCAAGTGAGCTGTTGTTTAATGCTGGTGCCGGCTTAGGCGGAGTCATGATGAAGGCTGAGGCTAACGCAGCCATGGACATTTTGCTCGTGTGCGCTTTGACTGTGACTCTGTTAGGGATCGTGATGACTGCTTTGGTTAGAGCATTGTCTACATATTTACTTCGCTGGCGTCCACGTCACGCTGCATAAATTACTTGAGTTTTTAATATGTCATTTTTAACGATTCATAATGTGAATAAGCATTTTCCGCAAGAAAACAAACCGCTGACTGTACTCAACCAGATTGATTTAGAAATCCAGCAAGGCGAGTTTATTTCAATTGTGGGTAGTAGTGGCTGTGGCAAGTCAACTTTACTGCGTTTGATTGCAGGTTTAGATCGAGAATATGAAGGCGAAATACGATTGAACGGTCAGCCAGTGCAAGGACCTGACTTGAAGCGGGGCCTTATTTTTCAGGAACATCGGCTCCTGCCCTGGCTCACAGTAAATGAAAACGTAGGTTTAGCGCTGGAAGAAACTGCACTATCTCCAGCCGAAAAGAAAAAGTTGATTCAGGACCATATTGAACTGGTTGGATTAAAAGGTTTTGAAAAATCTTATCCGCATCAGCTTTCCGGTGGCATGTCACAGCGTGTAGCGATTGCACGTGGTCTAGTTAATAAACCAGATATCTTGCTGCTGGATGAACCCTTTGGAGCGCTGGATGCCATTACCAGAGACATTCTGCAAAAAGAACTGCAGCGGATTTGGGAAAAAGAAAAAATTACCATGATTTTAGTCACGCATGATATTGAGGAAGCTGTATTTCTAGGAGACCGTGTCGTGGTGATGTCCGCTCGGCCTGGAAAGATTAAACGCATTATTCCTATTGATGTGGCGCATCCTCGGCAAAAAGAAAATGCGCAGCTGTTTAATCTGCGTAACCAAGCTATTTCTAATTTAACGCATTAAACAGCTTAATTTTTACTTTGGAATTTTTAACATAATGATCGGTTTTAATGTGATTTCTTAACTTTAAGTTATGCAGCTAAACTGATCTTTTCTTACTTAAGGAGCTATCCCTATGGGCTTATCTATTTGGCATATTGTACTGTTTGCAGTGGTTGTTATTTTACTTTTTGGTACATCTAAATTAAAGAATCTGGGTAAAGACTTGGGAGGCGCGATTAAAGATTTTAAGGATTCAGTAAAAGATGAGGATCAAACCAAGAGTATTGAACATCAGAGTCATGGCAAAACCAAAGTCATTGAAAATGTATCTGAAAAAATCCTGAATTAAGGGGTTAAGCATATTTTATGTTTAATGTCAGCTTTGGCGAGATTTTCGCGTTTAGTGTAATTGCACTGATTGTTTTAGGGCCTGAAAAATTTCCGCAAGCCCTTCGTCAAGTCATGCTCAAGTACCGAAATTTTAAATCCTTAATGAACAAGGTGCAGAAAGACATTGAAGAAGAATTGGAACTGGCTGAACTGAAGCAGTTTATGCAGCAGGAGCTGCAGCGGATCAAAGACAATGAAGCGCAGCTGCAAACCTCCTTATTAGAAATGCAGGCAAAGATTGATCAGCAGCAGCATGAGTTGAATGTAAAGGTGCAAAAAAAACAAGCCTATCTCTATGAGCCGATTTCATCACACAGTGCAGTGCCCTTTCGTCAAGTAGCGCCAGTATCTCAAGAAGTGAAAAAAGCCGTATGACAGATCCAAATATTTTAGAAGAATTTGATGCTCCTGGGAAAATGAAATATTCCGAGCACTTAAAAGAATTAAGAACACGTACAATCTATATTGTTGGCAGCGTATTGGCGGTTTTTTTCTGCTTGCTGCCATTTTCACATCAAAGCTATGCATGGCTGGCTACACCTTTGGTTAAATTGCTACCTGCACAATCTTCAATGATTGCTACGGATGTTGTCAGCACATTTTTAGCGCCTTTTAAACTTAATTTGTATATTGCTTTTTTACTGACGATCCCAATCACCTTGTACCATATATGGAAATTTATAGCGCCAGCACTGTATCAAAATGAGAAAAGAATTGGTTTAGGCTTGGTGTTTGGGAGTGCTGGATTGTTTTTTTGCGGTATTTTATTCAGCTATTTTGCAATACTGCCTTTGGCGCTTAAGTTTTTTGTTTATGCTTCTCCAGAGAATGTTTTGCCAATGACCGACATCAACAGCTATCTCAGCTTTTGTTTAAAATTATTTTTAGCTTTCGGTTTTGCCTTTCAGATTCCTATTTTGACTTATATACTGATTTTTATTGGAATTTTGGAAATTGAGACATTGGAACAGTATAGACGTCATATCATTGTTTTTTTCTTTTTTGTTTCAATGTTTATTACACCGCCTGATATCTTAAGTATGCTGTCTTTGGCTGTACCGATGTGCATTTTGTTTGAAGTAGGATTACAGTTAAGCAAATTAAAAATAAAGAAATAAAATACATCTTTCATAAGTCATTTTTCATTCAATTCAATGTTGTAAATTCCAGCAATCAAATTGAATCTTAAACCGAGCCTTTTCCCTCTATTTCGATAGCACTCTGAAAGTATTTTGAAGGTCTTGAGTACACCAAATACATGCTTAATACCTATTCTTCTTCTATTGATTTCACAGTTGTATTGTTTTAATACAGGATCTAATTTACATCCTTGCTTTGCTTTTAGTTACTTCTGAAACACCATAGGTCATTCCAACATGGAACAAAGTACGGTATTTACGCCAATAGCTTAAACATGGAAGCAATTGGTCTTCTATGGATAATTTAGAGGGTCACCCTGTTGATGATAAATGATGATTGATGTCTCAATCATCATTTTATAAGTAGACCAAGATATCCCAATCAGGTGTTTGAACTGAGGATCAGTGAGCTTGTGTATATCAATATATTTCATGCATAAATATGCATGAAATATCAGGAAATGTGGGGGGCAGAATTACAGTAAATAAATGTTCGTTTTATGAGTTATGCAAGTTGTCTAAAGAAATAAAGACATTATTCAGCAGTAAAAGCAAAGCAGCATGAAAATCTCATGCTACTTCGTTTTCATCTAGTGCCTTATTCGGCAATAAATCATATTTAGATAAGAGATTGCGCAGAACATTGCGTGACAAGCCAAGCATTTTTGCAGTTTTAACTTGATTGTTCCAGCATTTTGAGAAGGCAGCATTCACGACTTTTTGCTCAATGATGTGAAATGCGTTTCCATCATATTCATCGAAAATACGTTTTAATAAGTTTTCAAATTCATCTAGTAAATCTAAACCCTGATTTACCGAAATAAAATCTTCACCTGAAAATTTTAAATGTTCCATATCAATGGAATTGCTTCCGCTGACCAATAAGGCATATTGAATTACATTCTCAACTTCACGAATATTTCCCGGCCATGAGTAGTTTAATAATGCATTTCTAGCACGGTCGGTAATTAATTTCTTCGGCGTGATTAATTTCTTCGAGTAGCTATTAATAAAATAATCAACCAGAGGGAGGATATCGCCTTTTCTTTCTCTAATAGGTAATATATTTATATTAATTACATTTAAGCGGTAATATAAATCCAAACGAAATTTATTCTCAGATACGGCGCGTTTTAAATCAACATGCGTACCTGAAATAATTCGGATATCAATTGGAATAGGCTTACGTCCACCGACGCGCATTACCTCATGCTCTTGAATGACCCGAAGCAATTTTACCTGAAGAGATAAGGGTAATTCCCCAACCTCATCCAAAAATAAAGTACCGCCATTAGCAGTTTCAAACAGGCCAGGTTTTGATTTTGTTGCACCTGTAAATGCTCCTGCTTCGTAGCCAAAAAGCTCTGATTCTGCTAGATTTTCAACCAAAGCGCCGCAGTTCACAGCCAGAAAGGTTCTATTTTTCCGTTCACTTTTTAAGTGAATTTCACGTGCAATCAGCTCTTTGCCTGTACCTGATTCACCATAGACAATTACGCTGGCATTGCTTGGCGCAATGGTCTCAATTTTATTCAGCAATTCCTTCGATTTTTGATCCGAAAAAATAATTGTTTTCGCACGAATTTGTTTAACAGGAACACTACTTTCAGGCAATGAGACAATTCTGTATTCATTGTCTAAGTAAGATTGCATACAATACTCTTTTTGTAAATCTTGATATTATTAGTAGGTTATATGTTTTTTGATTTTAAGGTAAATAATAATAAATCATAAATTAATCATGAATAAGTAAACATTTTATATGACTAAAATGTGATATTTTTATCATTTATAGAGATGGTTTTATCTAGGAATAAAAAACCTGCAAAAGCAGGTTTTAAAATATAGATTTTTTAAAAACTATAGCTGAATTGACCTTGAATAGTTAAGGGGCGCATTGGCTGTAAAAACTCAGAGTTTGATCCCGCCAATCCATTCACGAAATTACGTTCATTGGTTAAATTTAAGAAATTTAAACCTATTGTCCATTGTAGCTGACGGTAAAATAAGCCGAGATCAATATTATAATTATCTGGAACTTTCACATTCTGGGCTAAATTGGTATACCAATCGCTGGTCCACCATGCTGAAATATTGGCGCCGAATCCGGTTTCATGCTGGTAGTCAAGATATGCAGTGGCAGAATATTCTGGAATGCCTGCTGCTTGATAACGCCCCGCAGTACGCTGATTCAGACGGTTGCTGTCGCCCCATACCGTGACATTGTCTGCAAGGAATCCAAAGGGTGAAAAGCCTGATGGTACAATCGATGTATAAACTGGATTTAATTTGGTCAAATTAGCACCAATAGCAATATTGGGCTGCAGTTGCCAGCGCAATGAAGATTCTAGACCGTCAATCTTGAATTTTGCCATATTGCCATTGCTGTCAGGAGATAGATCTCGGCTTTGATCAAACCAGCTTAAACTCAAGAATAATTCATTCGGGATGGCTTCATATTTTATGCCTACCTCTTTCAGTATGCTTTGACTGTCGAATGACAATGGATTGAGCTTATTATTGCCCCCCCACGTTAAAAAGGGTCCGAAGACACCAGTATTGATAGCTGTACTGCGGTCATAGGTAAAATACAGGGTACTTTTCTGCGTTGGTTTATAAAAGGTACTGGCCTGATAACTTAATAAGCTATAGCTGCCATGATCACTTCGCTGATCTGAAGATTGCAGTACCAGAGGATTGGATAATTTTGCGTGAACAGAGCTATGGTTAATGCCTAAATTGACACCGTATTTTTCATTAAAGACGAAGTTTTGCTGAGTAAATAAGCTGTAGGTATCCCATGAGCCTTCTCCGGTATAAACCGCACCGCCAGAAGTAGGAAAACCACCTTTTTCTGCATAAAGTCCATTGCCAATTGCATACATCGCGGGCAGGTTTAAATAACCAAAATACAGTGAATACTGTGGTATGCCTGCTTGGCCAATCCATCCTCCAGTCGAGTTGGTATTGTTTTCCACACCTAATAAATCACCTAGATTTTTTTGTGAAGGATCGTTGGTTAAGTCATAAGGATTGATGTTGAAACTGTTATTGGCAGCAAAGGCTTTAAATCCTTCATAACGGTATGTGCCGCCTGTATTTGAGCGGTGTTTGATATCGATGTCAGCTATTTTAAAGTCATAGTCTGACTGGAATTCAATACGGTTATCAAAAAGCTCGTGATTCATATTGGTATAAAAGCTTCCGACGGCATCACCTAAATCTTCACTCTTCTGATAAAGGCTGCTGTTTACGGCGCGCCAATTTTGATTTAAATCTTTGGCTATCCGCAATTGCGTGCTTAAGCGTTTAGCGCTGTTTTTATCCTTTGCACGGCCAGAAACATAGTCCTCAAGTTTGACCAATTCATTGCCCGGTATAGATGGATCATACACCCAGCCTCGAATAGAACCGGCACCTGCCTCAGTTGAGCTTGGCAAAGGTGTGGTTTGTACAGGACCGACTGCTACATACTGTTTTTGACTATTGGCTGCGCGCTGCTGCCATCCAATCACTTTAGAATTTGCTGCGCCAGACTCAAATACAGGAGACCAATATTGACTGCCGCTTTGGATGATCGGTGTAGCGCGGCCTTTATAATACAAACCTTGATCAACTGACTCTTGGGTTGCGCGGTTCCAGCCATGTGTGACATTAAAATCTTTGTAGTTGTCGTAACTTAAGTTCCAGTCCACACGGAGACTGTCATCTGGACGCCAAGCGAGAGCGCTATAGAAGGCATTAAAATCATTTTTGACATTATCATAATAGTCATCGGACTGCTGTCCAGTGATACTGACGCGATATGCCAATTGATCGTTGATTGGCGCAGTATGGTCTAAAGTGAGGGATAGGTTCGGTTCTGATCCTTTTCCTTTATACCATGAGCCAAGGACACCTTTAATTGTGGTTTCTGCACGTTCAAAATTCGGTTTTTTACTGATGAAATTCACATAGCCGCCAGAGCCAGAGGCAGGAGCAAAGATTACACCGGTTGGACCTGAGACAATATCGGCAGCTTCAAAGGCATTAAAATTGCTTGGGTGGCGTGTACTGTAAATTCGCTGGCTGTCCTGAAATACTTCAGAGTTTTGACCGCGTATTTGCGGCGCAAAATTCACATTTTGACCGCCGCCGCGCGTAACACCGGGCGCAAACTTTACTAAATCATCTGCACTTTTAATCACTTCATTTTCAAGCTGAGATTCACTGATTTGTGAAACGACCCGAGGCGTATCCAGAACTTTTTCATTCGTTCCGTAGATAGAGCGCACTTCGCGTTGAGGCAGGTTGGTTTTCTTCTTTTTGTTCCCGACCACTTCGACATCAGCCAGTTGAATGACATCTTGTTCAGCACTTTCATATGGAGTGTTGCTGATTGTAGGGGCAAGATTTTCTGCATGTGTCTGCTGCAGCAGCAGCCCCATTGCAATAGTTAAGGTACTTAAAGGAAATTTAATAGACATACATCCAGTCAAACGTTTGGCCAATAATGCAGTGCATAAGGCAAAGCTTATGCCAATCTTAGAATTGAATTTTAAGTACTTAAAATTCAATGTTTTGTCCTATTAATGCTGATAATCCATATTGCTGGCATATCTTCAAAACCAACAATAGTGTTGATTTCCAGACAACGCATAAATTTAGTATTTTTTTTATTTATTAAATTTCAATAAGTTTCGTTATTTACTGAGTTGGCATTAGTCCTGCAATGAAAGAACCTAGTTTGGTTTTAACGAGTTTCATATGTCTAATGATCAGCAAGGGTTAAACCGTAGAAAATTTCTAAAAAACACAGCACTTGGCATTGCCAGTACTGCAAGCGCTGTGGGCCTCTTAACGGGCTGTGACCGTACACAGAACACATCAGCATCAGCTCACTCTGATACGCAAAATATTGGCGCTCAGCAGCCTAAACATGGCGGTACAATTAAAATGGGGGTTATTGGCGGCCAGCAGGCAGGTAATTTAGATCCTCACTTATCGCCAATCGGTGGGAGTATTATCCGAGGTTTTGCTGTCTACAATAAATTATGGGAATGGGATGAAAATATGCTACCGCGTTTAGCGCTAGCAGAGTTTGCTGAACCGAATACTAATGCCAGTGAATGGACCATTCGCCTGAAGAAAGGACTGGAATTTCATCATGGCAAAACTGTTAGCGCTGATGATGTTATTTTTTCTTTGCAGCGTTTAACTGATCCAAAGCTTGCATCTCCTTTCCGAAATTTAGTGCAATGGATTGACCGTGATCAACTCAAAAAACTAGACCCCTATACGGTTAAGATTAGTTTTGTGAAAGATATCCCCGGCTTTTACGCGCTACCAGAAACTTGGGTCAATTTTGGCGGTATTGTGCCAACAGATTTTGATCCAATTACCAATCCTGTAGGTGCAGGTCCCTACCGAGTAAAAAGTTTTGTTCCAGGCCAGCGTTCCGTCTTCACCCGCTTTGAAAATTATTTCAAGAATGATCGCCCTTATGCAGACAGTTTTGAAATTATAGATTTTAAAGATCAGATTTCACGGCTGAATGCTTTGCTGTCAGGCCAAATTGATATTGCGAATTCCATTACACCTGAATATATCCAAATTTTAGAGAAAGCCAAAAATATTCAAACGGTACGCTCTAAGACAAATATTCACTATGGGTTTGATTTTAATACCCAAAAAGCACCATTTGATCGTCAGGAAGTACGTCAGGCCTTTCGCCTGATTGCAAACCGCACTGCATTAGTACAGCAAGCTCTGAATGGCGAAGGGCGCGTGGCGAATGATTTATATTCACCACAAGATGCAGTGTATTTAGATTTGCCGCAGAGGAAACAAAATATTGAAGAAGCCAAAAAATTACTCGCTCAGGCTGGTTTTCAAAATGGCTTAACAGTCGAACTGGTCAGCTTAGCTGGGGATCCAAGCAAAGCGGCTGTGGTATTTGCTGAACACGCTAAGCTTGCAAATGTTACCGTCAATGTAAGGCAAGTAGACAGTGCAACCTTCAATAGCCCACAGCGAGCGAACTGGCAAATATCGACCAACGCTGGCAATGTCGGAACACCTTATTTATCTACTGCAGTGGTCAACGATGCCCCTATTGCTGCGACCAATAAAATCAATTTTAAAGATCCAGAATATTCAAAACTGTTTTTAAAGGGCCTGTCTGAACCTGATTTGGGTAAACGCCGTGAAATACTGCATCAGGCTCAAAAAATTCAACATGAACGCGGCGGCCTGTTGATATGGGGATTCGGTAACGTCATTGATGCAGCCAATCAAAATATTGGTGGTTTAACTGTAGAAAATACCCAATTTGCCACTTGGCGTTTTGAAAAACTTTGGAAAATTTAATCACAATCATATAAGGAAATGAATATGAGCATTGAATTCGTCGGTATGGTATTTCCAAACCAATGGTCGGAAACCCGCGGCACACGTATTACTAATAAGCTTGATTTAGATTATTTGCGCTATCACGCCAGAGCGCATGAATATGCTGGTTTTAATAAAGTGCTGATCGCCAACAGCGCTGCCAGCCCAGATAGTATGCAGATTGCTGCGTATTTAGCGCAGTATACAGAAACTTTAGGGTTCATGATCGCTCATCGCCCAGGGATTCAAACACCTAATCTGGCAGCGCGTTCATTCGCTACTTTAGATCACCTTACGGGCGGCGACCGCATTCGATTGCATGCTATTACCGGCATTACGGCGGAACCGCAGGAAGGAGATTTTATTACGGATAAAATTCAACGTTATAAGCGAACTAATGAATACTTAGAGATCATCAACAAACTGTGGCAAAGCGATGAGCCTTTTAATTATCAAGGTGAATTTTTTCATATTGAAAATGCCCATATTCCTTTAAAGCCAGTTCATGGACGCATTCCCATTTCTTTTGGCGGCTCTTCAGATATTGCGTATGAAATCGCTGTACAGCAAGCCAGTATGTATTCTTTATGGGGTGAGCCATTGGCGGGCATCAAAGAGCAGCTCGACAAACTTAAAGCTGCTGCCGCTAAGTTTAACCGTGCAGTACCGGAGGTAAGTTTATCAGTGCGTCTGATTATTGGCGAAACGGAAGAGTTGGCTTGGAAGCGCGCAGAAAAGATTCTGGCGGATATTCAAAGCAATCCGTTGTATCAGGCAAATAATCCGGCGGTTCCTCCACGTCCAAAAGGCACAGGCTCATTGCGCCTATTGGCTGCTGCTGAACGCGGCGACCGCCATGACCGTGCTTTGTGGATGCCGACTGCTAAGGCTGTAGGTGCTTATGGAGATACAACAGCCTTGGTGGGCACACCGGATACAATTATCGAATCGCTGCTGGATTATGTCGATTTGGGTGTCACCACATTCTTAAATCGCGGCTATGACCCAATTTACGATACAGTGGATTATGGGCGCTATATTATTCCGGCAGTACGTGAAGAAGCTGAAAAACGGAAAAAGAAATCGGCATAATAAAATGCAATAAAAAAACCGGAGGATCACCTCCGGTTTTTTTATTTATTATTGAATTTGCGGTTTGCAGATGGACTGCACTGGCTGATCAGTAATCACTTTTTTCGCAAAAGGAATAGAGTCTTTCAGTGACGCATTGACGGTTTCACTGTGACCTAAACCGTAATATAAATGCCCTTGCGCATTGGTGCCGGCTTTACATAGATCTTCCACCAATTTCACCTGTGAGCGTGCATCAGGTGTTTTGTCGTTGGCTCCAGTACCGATGAATACTGGATGGTTGATTTTTAAAGTTGGATAATAGCCATAATCTTTGTCCTGCTTTTCTTGCAGCTGCTTGTAGTAAGCAGGAGGGTTTGGCTGATAAGCCGCTGCCGGAGACAGTCCTGCATGCTGAATATCGCCGGTAAAGCTTGATAAGCAGGTGGTTTTCGCCTGCTCAATTAAAGGAAAAGCTGCTGGTTTGAAAATATCCTCTGTTTTCACTTCAGGATAGAGATTCTGAGTAACTAAGAAACCATAAATCCCGTAAGCCAATGAAGGGCTAACTTCGAAAGGATTCAGCTTTAAATTGTTATCTTCAGGTTTCGCTTCAGGATCTTTGTAAATTACCCCCGTGCCTATCGATCCCTTAATATTGAGATCTGGTGCATAGGTCGCGGAATAAGAAGATGCTGCGACTGCGCCGGCACCGCCTTGTGATTGTCCCACAATGACAAATTTATTGGCCAAAGGCAGTTTTGATTTCAAGGCTGCACGTCCGCTGTCCAAAATGCTGTAACCCAGCATTGGCACATTGATTAGGAAGTGCGGTCCAGCAACGCCTAAGCCTTCATAATCTGTTGCTACGACTGCAAAGCCTTCTTTCAGCCAGCGATTCAGATATTCAACATCGCGGTATGAACGTCCATTCCATGAAGGTGCGCAATTGTCCGAGAGTCCGACTGTACCGTGCGCCCACAAGACTACTGGCCATCCGCCCTCTGGGGCCTGACCTTGAGGAATATGGATGCTTCCTGAAACTGCGATAGGCGTTTTGCTGTCTTTGCCACTAGTTGAGCTATATAAAATGCGAATGGCATGGCTTGCATTGCTTAAACGTAACGCTGGCACATCGATGCTTTCTGTTTTAAGGAGTTGTCCTGGCTGATCAGGAATGTTTTTGTTCCAGCGATAAAACTCTGAATTGCCTCCATCACCCCATTTCAGCTGAGGCTGTACTGGTTTTTGTGCTTGCAAAGATGGGGCTGCGAGGCTGATAGCAGTCAGGAATACGATTGCTGTTTGATTAAATTTCATGTTCTTTTCCTATTCAAAATTTTGTTGGCAAGTGTTTTCAATAGACTGACCATTTAGAACGCGCTGGGCAAAGTCCTGTGCATCATTAAGAGAACGCGGTACTGCCTCACTATGCCCACGGCCGTGATAAAGCTTGAATTGTATTTTGGAACCGGCAGCACAGGCGTCTTTCACCAACAGCAGCTGAGAGCGCGCATCAGGTGTTTTATCCTCCGCTCCTGTACCTATAAAGACAGGATGATTAATTTTTAGGGTCGGGTAATAAGCATATTTTTCAGTCATTAATTGCTGTAATGCCTGATATTTAGGACTTGGCTGCTCGAGTAAAGCATCTGCATTGCTAAGCTGTTCAAATGCCACATCAGAAAAAATATCACCAATACATTGAGCACGTGAATGTTCAACGAGCTTTGCGCCTTTTTCTGTAAATACATCTTGTGTCTTTAAGCTTGGATCATATTGCTGCGCAACATGAAACCCTAAAATGCTGTAGGCCAGCGCAGGATTTGGCTTATAGCGATTTATCGGTACAAGGACAGCACTATCCACATCTTTTTTACGATAGATAACACCTGTCGCTATTGTGCCTTTAACATTCAGATCAGGTGCGTATTCTGGTGCATATGAGGCGGCCCCAAATGCTGCGGCTCCACCTTGTGATTGACCTGCAATGATGATTTTATTGGCTAAATTAAACGATCCATTTAGCACAGCGCGTGCACTATCTAAAACGTTAAATGACAATTGAGGTACATTGATCAATAAATGAGGCCCAGGTGTTCCTAAACCTTGATAGTCCGGTTCAACAATCGCGTAGCCTTTTTTCAGCCATTCCCCTAAGTAATGCGCATTGCGGTATACGCGCCCATTCCATGAGGGCGCGCATTTGTCAGCAAGCCCTACTGTTCCATGACCCCAGACCAATACCGGCCATCCGCCTTTTGGAGGCTGCCCTTTCGGTAAAAAAAGTGAACCTGAAACTACGCTGCGTGACTGACTATCTATACCGTTAGTAGAGGTGAATAAAATTCGGTATTGTTTATCGCTTTCAGGAATTCGTATCCCTGAATCTAAGGGTTCAAACCGCAGCAACTGTCCCGGCTGCTGAGGAATTTTTTTATTCCATCTGTAAAATTCTGATAGGAACTGATCCCCATATTGGACATTAGGCTGAGCATGGTCAATGGCTCCGCCATAAGCGGAAGCGGCTCCATGCAATAAGCATATAGATAATATTAATTGGTGTTTAAGCATGGCTATATTCCTTAAAAGTCATAGCCAATCTGCGCATAGTAATATGCGCCATTTGCACCTTCTGGGGCATTAAAGCTGTATTTAACGACACCGCCTACACTGCCATCTGCACTGCGGTCCGGAAAACTGTTAAATAAATTATTGGCACCAATATTAAACTTTAAGCCCGGCAAGATTTTTTGCGCATCATAGCCAATGTCTAAATCGGCAATCCATTGTTCACCATAAGTTTGGTCTTTCTTTGGATCAGTCGCATTGCGCGTAGTAAATTCATCATAACGGCGTACAGCAGGCTGAACGCTCCAATCACCTAAACGCCAAGATGCACCCAATGTGAGTTTGTTTTTAGGGGTGCCTTCTTCAATTAATGCTCGTGTATTCCGAGTGGCAATTGTTGCTGATGTAATCGTATCGCCTGTAATGGTTTGAGCATCACGTGAAGCAGTTATACGGGTTTTATTTTGGCTATAGCCTAATGAAAGCAAAATATCTCCGTATTCATTTAAATCCAGACGATGCTTAGCTGTCAGCTCTAAACCTCTTGTTCTTGTGTCTAAAAGATTATTGAAAAATGCTACGTTTCCAATATTAGAATAAGGTGTTCCTGCTAATGCATTGGTAACCGCAGTTCCAGTAATGTTATCAGACAATAAAATACGGTCATCAATATCAATTTGATACAGATCGAATGTTAATGATGTATTTTTCCAAGGCTGGAAAACAAAACCGAGTGATAAATTATTGGTCTTTTCAGGTTCTAGATCTTTCCCGCCTAAACGTTGTGCCGCTTCACTGCCTGGGAGAAGAGTTCTCTGCTGTACATCACGCCATCCATCCGCAAATTGCTGTGTTTGAACGCTGAATGCTGAGTAGCCAAGCTGTACAGTAGAAGGTGCTCGGTAACCTGTACTGGCACTCCCGCGAACTGCAAATTTAGGGCTGATGTCATATTTTGCTGAAATTTTCCCATTGGCGGTACTGCCGAAATCAGAATAGTCTTCTGCTCGAATAGCGACACCGGCATTCAGCTTTTCAGTAACGTCTGTCTCAAGATCAAGATATATCCCATAAACTTCACGATCTACACTATGCTGATCTTCGCCTGTAATACCTGCGTAAATTTCAGGAATACCGACACCAGGCGTTTGGCTTGGATTATAGAAAGGCCCGCGTGTCCATGCGATACGGTCACCAGCTACTTGCTCATATTTATCCCAGCGATATGCAAGGCCTGCTGCCAAGGTAACTGGACTGTGGAAAATTGTGTTTTCAATATTTTTAGTAAAATCAACACCAGCATTAATTTGCTCTGCAATGTTATCACCCACGAAATAGCTTGATGGTGAGTCTGGTCCATAGCTTGGGTTAATGCCTTGAAATTGTGTTGAGCTGTTTTTATTGCGGCCGTAATTAGCGAATATATCCAGTTCACCTTGGTCATCTTTACTGCCTTGTTTATAGCCTGCAGTCAATGAGTAGTCTTGGACATCTACCTGTGTAGTTGGAATGCGGCCATCAGGATAGCGCTTTAAATAATATTCTGAACGGTTTAACAAGGTCGTATTTGATGGTAATTCTGCGAAGTTCTCGCCGACCGAGGTTCTTTCACCGTAAGTGGCAAATGCATAAATTTTACGGCTGTCATCTAAAGGCAATTCAGCATTTGCTAAAAGATTAAATTGATCTTTTACCTTTGGTGCGCCAAATTTCCAATTTCTCAGCGGTGAATTATTTTCATTATATTGATAATCAGCATAAGGGTTGGTAATTTTAGGATCATAAAATAAACGATTATCTGGATTGGTATTGTTCGCAGATTCGCGTTTTCCTAAATCGAATGCCAAGGTAGCGAAACCATCATTAGGCAAACTAACCCCCTTCCATCCAGAAAGCTGCTGCTGCTCGCCGTCACCCTTTTCATAGCCGCCAAAGGAATAGTTTACACCGCCGCCACTGTCCTGATCTTTCAGAATAATATTGACTACACCTGCAACAGCATCTGAGCCGTATTGAGCTGCAGCGCCATCTCTTAAGATTTCAATACGTTTTACTGCGCTAATTGGAATTAGGCTTAAATCGACCACAGCTGCGCCACGCCCGCCTGCATAAGCCTGCCGTGTAAAGTAGGATGAAGTATGGCGGCGTTTTCCGTTAACTAGCACGAGTGTTTGGTCACCAGTTAACCCACGCAATGCAATACTTGGCGGTGTAGAAGCAGCAAAGCCTCCAGCAGGAGTTGTGGGCAAACTCACTGATGGTGAAAGTTGTGTTAGTGCTTTGGCAACAGTAGTTGCTCCCGTTGCCTGAAGCTGTGCTGCTGTTACGATATCTACTGGAGAATGAGATTGCAATGGTGTTGAAATTGCACGGCGGGAACCGGTAACCACCACTTCTTGGAGCTGTACGCTGTCTTCCTGCGGCTGCGTAATTTTTTCATTGGCCAATGCAATGCTGCTGGATAAAGCACTTATAATAAAAGCTGTAGATATATAAGAATTTGGCATAAACGGATATTTTCTAAAAGCTAAATGGTGCCGGTGCTTGAGCAAAGATAATGCCATCTGTAATATTTATTAAAATCAAAAACTTATTATTTTTTTGTTTTTTCTAACTGTTATAAAAAGTACAATTATTAGATGTTTTGTTTAAATACAAACAATCACTTAAGATACATACTTTAAAAAACCGCCCTCAGGCGGTTCTTTTACTAGAACTGTATTTGGTTTTGCTGATAGGAGTCATACAAAAGATGATAATGCCCTTTCTGCTGAATAAGATCGGTATGTGATCCTTCTTCTACAGCTTGACCATTTTCGATCACCACAATTTTATCGGCTTCACGAATCGTACTTAGGCGGTGCGCAATAATAATACAGGTTCGATCCTGACAAAGTTTACGCAGGGCTTGCTGAATTTTTTGCTCAGTATAAATATCAATCGCAGACGTCGCTTCATCTAAAATTAAGATTTTAGGGTTTGCTAAATATGCACGTACTAAACAAATGAGCTGGCGCTGTCCTTGGCTTATATTTGCGCCTAAAATACCCACTTCGGTCTGATAGCCTTGCGTTAGTTCCTGCAGAATATCATCTGCGCCGAGATCTTCGATTGCTTGTATAAGCTGATTATCAGTGGCAGATGGGCAGACTAATCTTAAATTGTCGAGTACTGTTCCGCTAAATAGCACATTTTCTTGCAGAACAATACTCATATGTTGCCTTAAGTTCTGCTGCTGAATATCCTTGATTGAGTATCGGTCAATATAAATTTCGCCCTGCTGAGGTTCATAAAAACGGGTCAGTAGTTGAACGATAGTGCTTTTTCCATGACCCGTTGGGCCTACAATTGCCACAGTTTGACCGGCTTCAATACTCAGCGATAAATTTTTTAAAACTGGTTTGCTGGTATAGGCAAAATTAACATTGCTGAAACGTATATTTCCCTGAATTTTATTTAATTTCAGCGCATTTGCCTGATCTTGAATCTCAGGCTGCGTGTCTAAGAGCAGGAAAATCCGCTGGGCACACGCAGTACCATTGGAATAACGGTCAAATAAATCTGTAAGTTCTTGCAGCGGCGCTAAAAATAAAAACACGTAGAAAATGCTTTCAGCAAATTGGCCAACTGTAATATGCCCTTGATTCAAAGCATCACTTCCCACGATAAGCAAACTTGTTGTGCCGATTGCTGCCAGCCATCCTGTAAATGGCGCAAACCAGCTGGTTCTAATACTCCCTTGGATAATGGATTGATTAAAGTCGTGCAGCAGTTTTTTATATTTGTGTCCATTTTTTTCAATGAAACCCATTTGCTGAATAATCTTGACACCATTGACGGTTTCAACAAGATGCGCGGTAAATTTACTGCGCTCTTCAGCAACTTTGCCCCAGCGTTTTTGTGAAATTCTTTTAAAAATACGCGTAAAAAAGAACAGCACAGGAATAATGGAAAACAGCGTCCAAAAGAATGGTGGATAAATATGCCACAACAGCACTGAAGCTAAGCTGCAGCGCAAAATTGCCGATAATAATTCAGGAGGCCCTTGAACCAGTACGGGTTCAAGCGTATCGACATCGCGGTCTGCGCGGCTGATAATGCGACCTGCCTTAGTTTTATCAAAGTAGCCAATATGCAAATTCTGTACATGATCAAAAATTCGCTGACGGAGCTGGTTAATGACTTTGACTGCAGTCATGCCTGATAAATATTTAGAAAGCCCCGCAAATCCAAAACGGAATATCCAGCTCAAGAGCAGCACCGTAATGGCTATACTCAATGCTGAATAGTTAAGCAAAATCACTTGTCCGTCATGGATAAAGCCTGAATCCAGAACATATTTGATGACCCATGGACGTACAAAGATCGTCAATACTTGCAAAAACTCAACTACAATTAAAGCAATAATTAAATGTTTCACAGGCTGAATCAATGGAATCAGGCGATGAAACATATTGCGTTTCATCTGGGTTTTGGCCAGTTTCTCTTCAATTTGCAAATCAGATAATTTGATGCTTATTTTGTCTGTTTGCTGAATACTCGGGTTCATTTAAATTTCCTCATATACAGCTGAAGATGGGGATAAATAAGGCTGTTCAAAACCCATAATCTGACGGTAGAAATGACTTTGCTGAATCAAATCTGTATGCGTTCCTTGCGCCACGATTTCTCCATGATCCAAGACAATAATCCAGTCTGAGAGTGCAATAGTAGTCTGTTTATTCGAATTAATAATGATTGTTTTAGGTGTTTGCGGACCTGATGCCTTCAAATCAGACATCGACTTTAAACGCTCTAAAACATTTTTTTCAGTTGCAGCGTCCAAGGCGCTGGTAGAATCGTCAAGGGCGAGAATCGGGGAATCTTTCAAAATGGCGCGAGCCAATGAAATACGCTGTTTCTGCCCGCCTGACAGTGTGATGCCTTTGTCGCCAATCATTGTATCTAGACCATGTTCCAATCGTTCTAAAAGTTCGACAGCTGAGGCTAAATACAGGGCTTGAGTCATCTCCTCTGGAGTCGCATCCGGTTTAGCCACCCGTAAATTTTCCGCCAGTGTCCCAGAAAAGAAGAAATTTTCTTGAGGAATGATCTGCACATATTCGCGCAATGATTTGAGCTTTAAAGTTTTGGTATCATGCCAGCCTTGCTGTTCAGAACCGATGAGTATTCTGCCTTGGCTTGGATCAAAGAAGCGGTTGAGGATATTTAATAGTGTCGTTTTACCCGCTCCTGTTTTCCCCACGATGGTCACGATCTGGCCTGGTTTAAAATGAGTTTGAATATTTTTAAGCAAGGACTTGCCTGTTTCAGTCTGAATGGTTAAGCCTTCTACTTTAAGTTCCAGACCTAAATCAGCACGAAAGTCCGGCTCAACTTCACCATCCTGAATATCAGGTTTTACATCAAGCATCTGCCAAATACGCGCAGCTGAGGCGCGGGCGTCAGCAAAGATGTGCAGCACTTGGCCTATGCTTTCGATACGGAACACTAGCATATTGGCCATCAATAATGCAGCAACGAACTGCCCGACCTGCAGCTGCTGTGTACTAATCAAGTATGCGCCAAAGCCCATCACCCAAACATAAAGCAGCGCAATGATGATTTGCGGTATAGGCAGGTACCGCGCCCCAAAGCCAATCGCATCGACTGACCGATGGATAAAATTTTGAATGAAATAGCGGAACTGTCTGGATTTATCATTTTCTAAGCCAAATGCTTTAATCACACGGATGCCATGAATATTTTCAGACAAAGAGTCGCTGATTTTTTCATATGCCAAACCGACTTGATGATCTAAGACCACCATCTTATTGGTTAAGTGAAATAAGATGCCTAAGCCTAGAGCGATGAATAATAGAGGTACGAGGCCTAAAAGCGGATGGTAATAGCACAGCAGTCCGACACTCACTAGAACGACTAAAGTCGATTCAAAAACTTGGCGCCAGAAATTGATCAATGCTTCTTTTAATTTATCTGCATCCCGGGTTGTTCGTGTCAGCACCTCCCCTAGACCATGTTTCCAGTGCCATTTAACATCCAGATCCTGAACCTGTTTAAAAATCTTTTCACGTAAAATAGTGAGTAGATCTTGGCCAATGATCAAAGAGGACAATCCGCCTAAATATTGAAGAATAGCGCGTGCGGAAGCAATCACTGCAATCACTACAAACCAGAACCATGGATTTTGGGGATCAGTGAAGCTGTGAGCAAATATGCTGGATGGTTCAACAGGTTTTAAATGGTCAATGGCTTGGCCCACTGAGAATTGCTGTAAGGCAATGCTAATATTCCCACCGAGGAATAAAAGCGCTGTAAGTGCAAAGCGGCATGGCATATAACGGTATAAAGCCAAGCTTCGTAGCAATGGATATTTTTTAAACATAAATGTTGCGGCAAAACAATAGAATAAACAGCCTATTGCTAGAACTATGCCAGTCTGACGTTAATTTTTATTATTTTAAATGTTTGTTTTTATTTAGGTTTTAAAATGATCGATATTTGTGTGTTGCTTATAGCGCATTGAATCCAACAATCTGTTGAAATAACAACATTTTTTTAGATAAATAACGCTTTTTTTTTAATATTGAAATAATATTATTAAAATTCATTTACTTACAGTTTGGCATTGTTATTGCTCAAGGTATATTATCTAATTCAGAGTATGTACAAATGACAACAGCAGCTTCATCAGCATTATCTACAGTGTGGTACACCCGCTGCCCTGTTCCGACCGGACTTGGCATTGCCATTCAAAAAGGCTGGCTCCAGCAGAAATTTGAAGCCGATCAAATTGAAATCAAATCCCTGCGTGAATCAAACTCCAAAGATATCCGCAATTCACATTTTAATCATAACCTGAAAAATTCTGTGCGTCATGGCGGCAGCATTCCCGCGATCTGGGCATATTCATCCCAGAAAAATACTAAAGTTATTGGGCTATCGTGGGCGGATGAAGCACAGCTGTTGCTGACACGTTACGATACAGGAATTAAAATAGTGGAAGATTTACAAGGCAAACGTTTTGGCTTGCCACATAATCAAGATGCCTTGGTTGACTTCTCCCGCGCACAAGCGATCCGAGGTTTAGAAAACTCTTTAAAAACTGTTGGACTTACGGTCGATGCTGTGGAGCTGGTCGATACACAGCGTCAGGATGTTGTCCGTGCTAAAGAACAGCAGCTATTATCGGACAATTCTGATTCGAGTTTCTATGGCGCGCGGAATCCACTCAATGCCAGTGCAGAGTTGGTTGCGCTGCTGACCGGCGAGGTTGATGCTATCTTCTTAAAAGGTGCGTTAGCTGTACAGATTGCTCAGGATTTCGCATTACATACCATTATTGATATTGGCGCGCATTCAGATCCGATTTTACGTTCAAATAATGGCACACCGCGTACTTTAACTGTGGATACTGAATTTTTGCAGCAGCATCCAGCACAGGTTAAGCACATCATTTCTTCTGTAATTGAAGCAGAACAATGGTCGCATCAGCATCCTCAGGAAACATTGCAGTATCTTGCTCAAGAATGCCATAGTGCAGATAAATGGGTACCGATTGCTTACGGTGAAGATGCGCATTTAAAATTGAATACCAATTTTGATGAGACCTCCATTCTCGCTTTACAGGACTTGAGTGATTTCCTGTATCGCTGGAAATTTATTCCAAACCCAATCAATGTAAAAGATTGGCTGGCACCTGAGCTTTATCAATCATTGGCAACTGAATCAGCAGCCTGATTGTAAATCTCTTTAAAGCCAGCTTTGGCTGGCTTTTTTATTCCGAATTTTTATCCTGAATCATTGTCTGATACTAACGGGCTTTATTTTCAAAAGCAGATCTAATCCGCGGAATTTTAATTAGCATGGGGGTGATTACTGTTTTTTATATCTCAATTGCTTAAATAGAAAAAGGGCTGAATGTTCAGCCCTTTTCTTCATGTGTGATCTTCAGCTTGAGCTGATTTGCTGCTGATTTAATTTCGTCACATTCTCTGCCTGCTTTTTTAACAGGACGGAATTATATTCACCTGGCGGAATATTATTAATGTAGTAGTTGCCTACATGGTATAGGCGCCATCTGATTGGATCATGTGTGGTATGTGTACGCGCATTACGCCAGAAGCGGTCTAAGTTCCATTTAGACAGTGTTGAGCTTGCGCCGAGCAATGCAAAAATCTCACTGGAAATTTTAAGTGATGCTTTGTCTGACTGCGCGCGGGTTGCCGCAACAGATAAAATCAATTCAGTCTGCAGCTCTTCGTCGTGAACATTTTGCTGGTGCTGTTCGAAAATCACTGCAGAGCGGTCCAATAGCGCTTCAGCGGAACGCAGCAGTACTGCAAACTCGCCGATTTCTTTAATAATATGCGGTTCATTCGCAGCCGCATCGACACCGCTTTCCACCCAAGGGCGGGCATGATCTTTTAAATAATCGATGCCGGCTTGCAGCGCACCTGATGCAATGCCTGTATCCATAGCTGCATGTAAAATTTGAGGCCAAGTTAATCCTGTACGCAAAGGTGGCTGATTAGGGCGTTTCGCAATGAAGCGCTCATCTACAATGATATTGTTAAAATTCACTGTGCCGCTGACACTGTTGTTTTGCCCGATAGCATCCCAGTCATCCACCAGTTCTAATCCCAGTGTATCTCGGTGCAATAGAATGGATAATGGGCCATCCTCTCCTGATGCAAACAATGAAATCCATTCTGCGAGGAATGAGCCCGTTGAGTAAAATTTGCTGCCGTTTAAAATCAGTTGGCCAGCTTCATTTCGATGTACACGGGTTTTATGTTCGAATTTATTTTTGCCACCGACTTCCGCCAAAGCATTCCCTAGGCGTTTGCCTGCCAAAATATCAGCGAGTAGGCGGTCACGGATTTCATCACTGTAGCTGGTTGAAATGCCGCGGAACATGGTGAAATGAATTTGTAGTAGTTGTCCGACACCAGCATCTGCCGCAGATATGATTTTTACCACATTCACGATTGTAAGGATTGATGCGCCCAGACCGCCATGGGCTTTCGGCACGCTGATGGACGTGAGGCCTGATTCTGAAATGAGTTTCGCTTGCGCATAAGGCAGTGTCTTATTGTAGGCTGCATCTTCGGCGTAGGTTTTCAGCTGGGCAGCCACTTCCTTTGCAACTTTAAGTACTTCCTGATCATCTCTTAAATGGCGTACCGTGCCAATTTCTAAAAAGTTATGCTGCGTAATATCGTTCATGGTTCTTCCTAAAGTTGTTGATAAATTTAAACGCAGCTGAGCTGCTGCTCTGAAATTGTCTTGGATGGTGTTTTGAATAATGATGGAGCATGCGCCAGCAATAGCTGTGTATAAGGATGTTTTGGATTCGACAGTACTTGATCTGTATTTCCTGTTTCCACAATTTTGCCTTTTTGCAGTACTGCCACACGGTCGGCAATGGCACGAACCACACCTAAGTTATGGGTTACAAATAAGATTGTTACGCCTTGCTGCTGGAGTTGCTGGAGCAATTGCAAAATAGAGGCTTGTACAGAGACATCCAGCGCTGAAGTAATTTCGTCACAAATCAAAATATCAGGTTGGCACAGCAGCGCTCTAGCAATCGCCACACGCTGGCGTTCACCACCAGATAAATCACGCGGATAGGCATATTTAATCTGATTCGGCAGTGAAACTTGCTTTAGCACATCTGAAACGCGCTGCGCTGTTTCAGCAGCGGAAGTTTTGAAAAAATGCTGTACGACTTTAGCCAGAGTATGCTCAATCGTATGAATAGGATTGAGCGCTTTATATGGGTTTTGGAAAATGTACTGCAGTTTGTGGCGCTGCTTCAGGCTGCGGTTTTTAGCTTGGAATGGAACAGTTTGACCTTCGAGAATCAGTTCTCCTGTTACACTTTCATTGATGCCAGCAATAGCTTTGGATAAAGTCGTTTTGCCTGAACCGCTCTCTCCTACCAAGGCCAGACATTCGCCGCGCTGAATCTGCAGGCTGACATCAAATAAAACCTGATGCTGGCCATACCACGCATTGATGTCCGCTGTGCGAAGCACATTGTCTTGTGTGTGCAGAACAATATCATTCAGGATATCCGCTGCATGTACAGGTGCTGCGTCCAGATACCAATCTGGATGATGACAGGCAATAAAATGCAGGTGATCAGCACCTTCTACTGAAGTTAAACGCGGCCGTGCTGTACGGCATTTTGAAGTTGCGTGCGCGCATCGGTCAGAGAAGGCACAGCCAGGACTTCGTTGATTTGGAGATGGCGCATGCCCTTGAATTGGATTTAACTGACGCTTTTCTGCAACATCTGGAATGGCTTGAATTAGGCCAAAGCTATATGGATGACGCGGCTGTTCGAATAAATTTTCAAGCCAAGCATCTTCAGCAATTCGTCCGGAATAAAGGACAATCACACGGTGTGCAATATCTTTAACGACAGTCAAATCATGGGATACATAGATCGCTGCAACTTGATATTCTTGGCATAATTGACGAATGATATTCAAAACCAGACTTTGGGTAGTCACGTCCAGCGCTGTTGTAGGCTCATCTAAAATAATCAGCTGAGGCTGTAAAATAAATGCTAATGCCAGAAGCACGCGCTGCTGCTGACCGCCTGATAATTGATGCGGATAGCGCTTCAAAAACTCATGATCAGAAGCCAGCCCCACTTCTTTTAAAATTTTCAGAATTTTTTGCTCATGATTTGCCTTGGTCTGTTCAGGCTGATGCACGTCCAGCAGCTCATCAAATTGCTGTCCAATTTTAAGTGCAGGATTCAATGCAGTCCCTGGATCTTGTGCAACATGTGCAACACGGTGTCCGCGAATTTGACGAATCTGCTGATCACTGAGCTTTAAAATATCTTGTCCATTCAAAATGACTTGGCCAGATATGATTTTTGCGCCATGGCGGGTATATCCTAGCAAAGCGCTGGATAAAGTCGTTTTGCCTGAACCGCTTTCACCGACCAGGCCAAGCACTTCGCCCGCCTGCAATGTAAAATCAATCTCTGAAATAATGTCATTGCCTGTTGCGACCAACGCCACAGATAAATTTTTGACTTCTAATACGGCTGTTTGCTGTGTATTGACCATTTTATTTTTCCTCAATTCGGGCCGCTGCGCGTCCTACACCTTCAGCCAAAACATTCGTGCCCAGTGCAAACAGTGCAATCAATAAAACCGGTGCCAGCACTGCCCAAGGCTGAATCAGCAAACCTGCACGGTTTTCATTGATCATTAACCCCCAATCGGCTGCTGGAGGCGCCACGCCATAGCCTAAAAATGCCAATCCAGACAACATGCCGACGGCCCACGTCAGCATAACGCCTAAGTGGATCAGCAAAGGCGTCAGCATATTCGGCAGAATTTCTCTGAATAAAATATAGATTTTTGAAAATCCTAGAATTTTTGCAGTTTCCACATACTCTTGTTCTACGATATTCAGCGCCACACCGCGTGAAAGCCGAATCACTGCAGGAATGAAAGCGATGGATACGGTAATAACAATCAGCCAAGGATCACGGCCAAGCATTGAAACAATCAGCAGCACCAGAATCAAATCCGGGAAGGCCATAAAAATATCTGTCAGCCAAGTAATAAACTGATCTGTTTTCTTTTTGGAAAATGCAGCCAGCAGGCCTAATGCGGCGCCAATGATTAACGCAATAAAGCTTGCTGCTACAGACATCCAAATAATGGATTGACCACCATGCAGCAGTCTTGACCACACATCATGGCCAATATAGTCATAACCTAGGAGCGCTTGCTGATCGGCAACACCATAAGTGAAACCGACCAAAGCGGTCGCATTTTGCGGTGCAAATAAAGGTCCCAGCAAAGCAAACAGAACAACGACAAGCGTCATGGTAAAGCCAAAACGGACTTGACGCTCTAGAATCAGTGTTTGAAAAAACTTGCTTCTTCGATGCAAGGAAACAGACGGCATATTTATTCTCCTTGCTCTGAACTTGGGTGAATATTTTTTAAGGCATTACGACGGTCTACCGGTTTCACTGTCACAGGACGGCCAGACTTCCATAAGCGTGACGCCAAGCGTTTGCCTGGGGAGCGTGCTTTAAAGTGACGGGCTGTACGCAGGCGAGGTGTCAATAAGGTCGTAAATAAATCCGCAGCTAAATTCACTGCAACTACACAGATCGTCAGCAGCAAAACAATAGCTTGAATGGTTGGAATATCACGCATTTCGATTGCTGCATTTAGCGCATTCCCAATCCCTGGATAGCTGAAGACCACTTCGACAATTAAGCCACCGCTGATCAGCACCCGAAGCGATAAAGCAATTCCTTGAATTGTTGGCACTAAGGCATTAGGCAATACATGTTTCCAAATGACGCGTTTTTCTGGAATTCCTCTTAAACGCGCAGCTACCACATATTCAGATTCCAATGCATCAATCATTGAGCCACGAACTAAACGCATCAGATATGGTGCCAAGGACAAAGCTAAAGTGAATCCAGGGAGGACTAAATACTGCAATTGAGCAAATATAGAAACATTTGGCTCAAGCAGTGAAGCAGCAGGCAAAATTTGGAATACAGATATTGAGAAAAACATCATCAGCCAAATAGCCAAAACGAACCCCGGTACAGCTTTGAATACAATAGAACTGGAGACAATGAACCGATCCAGCTTGCTGTCGCGGCGCAAAGCCAGCCAAACACCAGTCACAACTGAAATAGGTACCGTCACTACGATCACTAATACGCTGAGAAATAAAGTATTGGCAAAAAAGTTTTGAATAATACTTTTAACTGGAACGTGAGAGTCAATGGATTGACCAAAATTCCCCTGTACAAATTGGCTCACCCAACTCCAGTATTGAATTAAGATGGGCTGATTGAGTCCAAGCTGTTCGCGTAAAATTTCTACCGTCGCTTCTGGCGCTTCAGGGCCTAAAATCACGCGTGCTGGATCTGACGGCAAAGCTTGTGTTGCAATAAACACAATCAAACTGATGACAAAAATCACCATCAAGCCAGAAAGTAAACGGCCCATAAACCAAGGAAACCACGCAGGCAGTTCCCAAGTTTTTTTCTGCTCTTCCAGATGCGTATCGACCAATTCAGAAGTTTGTGTTGTCATGATTTATCAGCCTTTTTTCCAAAAGCCATCAGTACGCCATGCTGCAAAGCCGGTACGGTCAGGAACGATACCGCCAATATTAATGTTGTGTGCATCAATGACGTTGTTAAAGCCCCAAATCAGCAAACCGCCTTCTTCGTGCTGAATTTTTTGAGCTTCATGGACATAAGTTTTTCGCTTTTCTAAATCGGCTTCTTGCAGTGCATGTGAAACTAAATCGTTAAAGCGAGCATGCTGAAAATGTGTTTTATTGCTGGCAGCACCTGGACCGTCAATTTGCAGCGCTGTCAGCAAAAATGGGCGAGACACATTCGAACCAGTGACAAATGGCCAATCCTGTTTCACTGCATTTGCAAACGTTGCTGGATCGACCTGCTTTACATCAACTTTTACCCCAGCCTGCGCTGCATGCTGTGCAAATACCAATGCAGCATTACTGTCGGGACCGGTGTACAAACTTACGGTCAGATTATTGTTAAATCCTGCCTGTTTCAGCAGTTCTTTGGCTTTTGCCAAGTCTTGACGGCGCTGGGGCAGAGAATGGTTATAAACAGGATCGCTAAAGGAATACAGATCATTCGCTACACGGCCTTGTCCAACCAGTGCACGTTTAACCAGATCATCACGGTCAGTGATTAAGCGGAATGCTTGGCGTACTCGCGGATCATTAAATGGTGGTTTTGTCAGATTCATTTCAAAAGATTGATAAGCATCTGTTTCTGATGAAACGACCTGCAGGCGCTTATTGGCTTGAATTAACGGCAGATGTTCAGCGATAATTCCTGACGCGACATCGATTTGACCTGCTTGAAGCGCAGCTAAACGGCCAGTTTGATCTTTGAAATCAATAATTTCTATTGCATCAGCATAAGGCTGATCTGCTTTCCAATAATTTTCAAAACGGACAAAGCGGGAACGTTGTCCAGGCGTAAATTTATCTAATTTATAAGGGCCTGCACCGACAGGATTGTTTACTGAATCATAATCGGTAGGCACAATTCCACCCCAGCTCATCCATGCCTCAGGCAAAGCAACTAAGCCCTTGCCTGCTTGGAATGGAATCTCGATGGTGTAATCATCACGTTTTTTAATTTGATCGCGCTGCAGTGAATATAAATAGGATGCGTAAGGTGACGCCAAAGCTGGATCAGTTAAACGGCGCAAAGAGAAAATGACATCATCGGCAGTAATGGTTTTGCCGTGATGGAATTCCAAACCTTTTTTCAAACGGATGGTCCATAATGTGCCGTTGGCATTAGGTTCTGCGAATTCAGCCAAAGCCAGCTTTGGCTGAATATCTGTTCCCCATTCCCACAATTTGGCATATAAAGGCCAAGCGCGGAATGCACTGGATAAACCTACAGGCTTATGCGCATCTAAATTTCCTGCTTGGTTGCCGTTTATCACGCCAATTTTTATTTCACCGCCACGTTTGGGCTCTTTTGCTTCAGCAGATGTCCCAGAAGTGTCAGCAGCTTGCTGATCAGGGCGAGAACAACCCAGCATACTGCTCGCAACCACTGCTCCAATTCCCAATACTCCTGTCTGTTTTAACAATTCTCTGCGAGTAATATTTGTCATTATTCTTGCCTATCTTTTACGGTTTAATCTCTGTTAAGCAACAGTGAGCTGCTGCAGATGAGTTTGAGGTTGAATGTTCTGTTTCACTTTGACCGGCGGCACTTCAAAGCCATGATCCAAATCAAGCAGCGGAAATAACAAATGCGCTACTCGGTAAGCTTCACTAATTAGCGGGAAACCAGACAAAATGAATGCTGATGTGCCATAGCTTTCGTATTCTTTGATACGTGCCGCAACGTTTTCAGCATTGCCGACTAAAGTTGTGCCAGAGGCTGGGCCTAAAATGTCAAAGCCAAACCATGATGGGCCAGTCCAAATGTTTGGATAAATTTCAAAATCACGCGCTTGTGGCAGTTTTCCTGCGCGCAATGCTTCTAAGTTGCGCTGAACTTGCGGATCTGGACTGGTATAAGTATCAAAGTCTGCATCTGGCGGAAGCTGGCGCTTAACGGCCTGAATTGCATAATTCACATCAATTTTATCCAACAGAGACTGTGCGTATTCCCAAGCTTCCTCTTCTGTTTCACGCACAATAATTTGTAGGCGCGTGCCGTATTCCAAAGTACGGCCAATTGAAGCTGCTTTTGCTGCGACTTTGGCAAATTTTTCGCCCAATTTTGGCGGTGTATTGGCAAAACTGAGATATACATCTAGCAGCTCTACAGAATGCTGCATACCCTTATCCGAAGTTCCAGCCCCCCATAGAGGAATACCTTTAGGATTGGTTGGGCCATGCCATTTACTCATCGGCGCTCCACCTTCAGCTCTTGGCGCAATTTTTACGAACTTACCATTGAAGCCACTGCGGTCACCTAAATAGTTTTGCTGAAATGCGGTCCAGTATTCTTTGCTGAAGTCATAGCGTTCATCATGTGGATAATGAATTCCCAGCGAGGCTAAACCGGCATCATTGCCATTGACGACATTGAACAGTAAACGGCCTTGCGAAAATGCTTCAAAGGTTTGCGCATACTTCGCCAGTACAGCGGGTTTCACTTCCCCAGGATGCTGTGCCACTAAAAACTTGAGGCGTTTGGTAAATGGAATCAAACTGGCAGCAACTGCTAAAGTTTCATAGCTGCTTGTACCCATCAAAGAACCATAAAAACCCAGTTTGTCTGCAGTAAAAGCGATCTGCTGAAGGTGCTCATAATCTGTTTCCCAGCGTCCCTCTTCCAGCCATGGAAATGGACCATCAGGTGCGGTGAGATACCATAAAATTTTTACAGCCATATCTTTGTCCTTCAATCCAATTAAGCAGGTAATAAACCGAGCGCTTTCGCTTTTTCTGTTAATCCACTCATTTTCCATTGCTGCTGCAGTACGCCTGGACCATATGCATGGCTGCCGCCAACAAGTTCAGCCAGCAATTGAATTTGAGCGCCTTCTTCCAGCAATAAAATAAATTCAGCAGTTTCTTGCAGCCCCTTGCGGCCCCAAACAGTCGCTCCGCCATTGGCTTCTAAAATTGCGCGGTGTTCGATGTCCACCTTCAGTTGATCTAAAATAAAATCGACCTCCGCTTGGCGGCGATCGATATAGTTCGGCAATTCTTTGAATAAATGAAAACGCTGTACTGGAACATAGTGCACTGGCAAAGTACGGTGAGTTTGCGCCCATGCACCTAAGTTCGGTGCGTGCACATGTGAAATTGTCGTAACATCTGCATGCTCGCGAAAAAGCTTGTTGTAGCGGCCGCCGCCTGCCTTACGCCCAAGCACCACGTCACCGTCTAATGTTTCAACAGATACTGTGCTTTTGACATCGCGCTTCCAAGGACCGGCATAATTGATCGTAATCAGCTTGTCTTCGAAGGGTACACGCTCAACAAAGTTCACTGTGCCGTTAGCAGTAATGGTGTTGCTTTGACGGAACACTTCAAATGCGTACTCAGCGATTTCACGCTGTTGATCGATAAAAGTACTGAGCTGTTCTGATAACGGTGTTTGGATAATGGTCATGATATTGTTCTCTTAAAATTAAAATTTATAGTGAAAGACCTAAGATGCTTTCTTTTGGCGGCGCTGCAGCAAGGCTTGCAAAGGACGCGAATCAATCCACGCATCAACATCAACATCATGTTCAAGAAATCCATGCAGCCATAAAAAATCTTTTTGCTGTTTTAAAAGGTCAATGCGCGCTGGATTTAAGGATGGGTGTAAACCTAAATGGAAGTTATTGCGGTAGGCTGTGGCAACACTTTCAGCACCTGCAATAGTTTCGCTTTGCAGAATTTCCAGTACTTCATCTAAGTGATCTTTTGCCCAGTCTGCGGTATCAAATAATTCTTCAAGAAAGTCTACAACTAGCTCAAAATGCTGTTCCAGCAAGTCTTCATGAACAGTAATTGGACGAGGCGTGCCGTTATTGACGCGTGAAGTCACATCTTCAAATTGATCAAGATCAATGCCGACAACTAAACCGCATTTTGTTGCTGCTTCAACTGCTGATGCACCTTTAACGTAGACTGCATCCACTTCATGGGTCAGCAGCGCATCTAGACCGGACCAGAATGTGCTGGCATCACGCTCTTCTGAAACTTGCTGATTTTTATTTACACCGCGCTCGGCAGTTTCAATGAATTCAACGTCTTTAAATTGCAGGCTAGCTAATTGCAAAGCACCGCGGATACCTTGTAAAGACATTGCGCGGAAAATGCTGCCAGCGCGCTGTGCTGCATAAGCAGGCAAAGCAATGCGCTTGCCTTTAAGATCTTCGGGTTTCTTAATGTCAGAATCAGGACGTACAATGATGACTTGCCATTCATCAATCCAGGTTAAGCCAATTAAGCGGCTTGGAGCACCTTCTGCACGCGCTGCCAGTGCTGGGACATTGCCACCCTCACGGAACAAAGCTGCCAGCTGATGGTCATAATGATGAACTGACAATTCTTTTTTAGAATCTTGCAGTGTGAAAACTTCGATATTCTGTTTGGCAAATTTTTTCGCCAATGTGCCGCGTTTAATCGCAATTCCTGTTGCAGTCGGCACTGGACATCGTGTAATCCAGATATTGTTCAGCTTAAGAGATTGTGTTTCTTGCTCTGATGTAGACATTGCAACCGCCTGTGTTTATCGTGATAAAAGTTATGCCTATCATTCGCAAGTTGTGTGCCATTATTTTATTTATTTATATTCAATCACTTATGTTTTTTGGATAAATTTTACTGTATGTTTTAAACCACTTTTTCTGGCCGATTGTTGCTTTTGAAACACATGCTTCAACAGCGATTGTTTTGAGGTTTATAAATAAATGAAAACGGCCAATCTTTGAAAGATTGGCCGTTATACAACAAGTTAAGCTAAACTTATGCTACTTCATCCGTTGAAACCAGTGTGGTTCTCTTCAGCTTTTCACGCTGGCCTCTGAAGTAAGGCAATACGTGCTCGCCCAATCGGTAATTCTCTTCCAAATGCGGATATCCAGCCAAGAAGAACAGGTCAACACCAATACTTTGATATTCTGCAATACGCTGAATAATTTGCGTGTAGCTACCGACTAGCGCTACGCCAGGCGGAATGCCGATATAGCCGAAGCCTGACCATACATTGTCGTGGATAAAGAAATCATGAACTGATTTCGAGCCTTCTTTATGCTGATACTCTTTTTCGAAACTCAGCACTCGCGCAGAACGTAAACCTTTGTGAGCTGCTCCAGAATTTAGGCGCTGTTTTTCTGCTGCTTCATCTAAGAAACGCTGCGCTGCTGCGAAAGCTTCCTCTTCTGTTGCTCGGGCAATGGTATCAATAGATAAGCCGAATTTAATATCAGTTCGGCCATGACGGATAGCACGCTCACGAATATCTGCAATCAGTTTTTGAATTTCTTCAGGTTTTTCAGCGCGCATTAAATAGTAATCTGCATGTTTTGCAGCAAATTCGCGTGCAGCCTCAGATGAGCCGGCCGTACAGATAATCGGCAATTCTGCTTTATTCAGCGGATGCTTTAAACCGCCGCCTTCCGCTTGATAGTATTTGCCTTGATAATGGAAATTCTCGTTATACCAGTAGCCTTTTACGACATCCATAAATTCAGTGGCGCGCTCATAGCGGTCATCATGCGGAATCACATCGCCAACCTGGCGCTGTATCACTTCTGAACCGCCGTTAATAATATTCCATACTAAACGGTTCCCAGTTGCGCGCTGATAGGTTGCTGCGCTTTGCACTGCGTTATATGGGCTAAAATGATAGGGCTGAAATGCCGTCACAAAGTTTAATTTTTTTGTTTCACGCGCCAATAGTGAACAAACGGTCCAAGGTTCTTCTCCAGTCGGTGCATTGACCATGAGTACGCCAGAGAAGCCATTAATTTCTGCTGACCGTGCCACTTGGCTTAGATAGTCGATATAACTGAAATCATCACCGACATTAAAGCTCGATACAGCGCCAGTGTTATCGTGACCTTCAACTTTGCTCCAGTCTCCGCGGTTTCGCGGATCGCCTGGCAAAAACTCAGTTTCGCCATGCAGAGGCAGCCGTGTAAAAAATTCAATGCTCATATTATTTCCCATCTTTTAGAATTTGACAGTCACAGAAGCGCCAATTTGACGTGGTGCGCCAAAGGTGCGTACATATTGGCCTACAGCACCATTTGGGCGGCCATGTGTTTGATATTCTTCGTCAAGCAAATTCTTCACGTAACCATTAATTTGGTATTTATTATTTGCTGATTGATAGCCAATGTTCGCATTCCATAAGGTATACGCTTTTTGGCTGAGGTAAGGATCAACCGTATGATTTTGACGGTTTACTAGAAAATATTCGCGATCGCGGTAGCTTGCATCAGTACCTAAAACAATTCGTGCGCCATCGTCAAGATTGAATGTATACGAACCGCCGATACCTAATGTGTATTTTGGGGAACGGACTAAACTGTTGCCTGTGTTATTCGCACTGACAGCACCTGTAACAGGATTGCGGTCAACGAAATCGGTATATTCACTGTCTAGATATGCAGCCGCTAAACGTAAGCGAAGATTATCTGTTGCTAAATAATCCAATTCCAGTTCAGCACCTTTGACTTCCGCTTTAGGGCCGTTAGTTAATACAGAGGTAACACCGCCGCCTTCACCTTGAACATTGACCAGAAGATTAGTTTGAATGTCTTGATAGTCATAATAGAATACGTTGGCATTGGCAATTAAGTTTCCATCCAGCAGCTGGGATTTAATGCCTAATTCATAGCTGTCTAAATATTCAGGATCAACCGTTGAAAGCTGAGATAGGCTACCTGAAATGCCCGTATTGAAACCTCCTGAGCGGAAGCCGTGTGCATATTTAAAATATGTTTTTACGTCTTCGCTGATTTGATATTCCGGTGTAATGTCATAGGTGAACTCTTTCCAAGTTTTTTTGCGGTTTTCTGTCCCGTTTGCACCTGATGCTGTGACATAGCTGATGTTGTTATATCCTTCTTTGGTCCACCACGCTCCTGATGATGTATCCGCAGTTTGATATTGCAGCAAATTAAGCGCTAAATCTTTCTTTTCCCACGTCCAGCGCAGGCCGCCAGTTAAGCTGAAAGCATCTGTAAAGCGGTAAGTTGAATTTCCAAACAAGGCAAAGCTTTGATTGCTTTGGTCAACAGTAGTTTGTCTAAACGCTGGATTAGATGCCGTTTGATTTGATATTCCATTTGGCTGCAGCTTGTTGACGCGAGCAGATACGCCATTCGCATCCAAGTCTTCATCAAAATAATGCGCGCCAGCAATCCAGCTGAATGGCTTGCTTGCATCTGAAGCTAAACGAATTTCTTGCGTAAACTGCTTCCATTCATTATTTGCATAGCTGCGGGATACATCATAAGGTGTGCTGTCACCATCTGTGAATGACAGCTGCTTGGTTTGATCAATCGCTGAAATGGATGTGAAATTCAAATCGCCAATTTTGCTGTTCAGCGTCAATGATGCACCGTCATTGTCAATTTTTCCGCTTTCATTCAAATCAACATTTGCATCACGGCTGTCAGGAGCATCATATATGCCCCAATATTTGCCGACAGCTAGAGAACCATTGCTACCATTACCATTATAAGTTCGGCTATGCAGTTTTAATAAAGCATCGGTATTGTCTGTCAACTTAGCTAAAATTTGTAGACGGTATGATTTTTTATCTACATCACCATAGCTTTTTCCTGTTGCAAGATTTTCAGCGAATCCATCACGGTCTTCAGAGTAAAATGCGCCTCGAATAGCCACATTCTCTGAAAGTTTTGTATTTGCTGCACCTTCAAAAGTATGCAGATTATATTCTCCTAAACCGAAAGTGACATAACCATTTGGCTGGTCATTAAAATTTGGTTTTCTGGAAATAAAATTAACAGCGCCAGCTGTCGTGTTTTTACCATACAGCGTTCCTTGAGGTCCGCGCAGCACTTCGATGCGTTCTAAATCGAATAAATCTCCACCTCCGGCAACTGGTGAATTTGAATAAACGCCATCAGCATAAATACCGACTGGATAAACTGTAGATGCAGCTACATCCCCTGTCCCTAAACCGCGGATATACCAGCGCGGACGACTGTCGCCATCTGTATTTTGCGCTTTTGCATTAGGTGCAAATGTTAAAACATCACCAATGAAGGTTTGCCCCTTAGCCGCAATATCTTTGCCGGACACAGCTGTAATAGCTGAAGGAACATCCTGTATATTTTGCTGTTTATATTGGGCTGTAACCACTACATCAGCCAAACGCTTTACATCCTCAGATCCTTTATTAGTCTGTATTTCTGCAAATACATGAGCTGGCAAAACGCCAGCTGTAAGGAAAGTGGCTGTTAAAATCCCAATTTTAATTTGATTAAACTTAAACATGAAAAGACTCTAAAAATATTTATCGATGGTCTATGCAAAAGATATGCCATTTTTTTTTGTATATTTTTCAATATCTTAATGTTTGTTTATGGGTTGAAAAATGTACGTAAACCGACATTTTTTTTAAAGGTGTTTGAAAATAAACACTATTGCATGTTTAAGTTATCAGTATTGGTATGAACTTAGTCAAGATATATAGATAATTACTTTTTTATTATAATAAATATATAAGGAGTGTAAGTTGGGTTAATTTTTTATTTAAATAGATAAGTATACTTATCTAGTACTCAATAAAAATATTTAAATACTGCAAAAGAATGGATTGGACTATAGCTGAAGGTTCAAATAAAAAAATAGGCTATTTCACGATTTTCTGCTGCCTCTAACAGGCCTCATATTATTTTTAGTTAAATTTGATTGATTCATCATCTTTAATACGATTCTTGATTAATTTTAAGTATTCCAAAAAAAGAAATCAAACCCAATTGTGATATTTCCACGATTAATCAAAGCTCGGTTAAGATGGCCAATTCGTTGTGTAATAGATTTTAGCTATGGGTTTGTTCATCTGTGGATTATATTGCTGATAAACACTTATGAATAAGTTTGTGCAACAAAGCCTTCTAGGTCATTAAAAATTCTTCCACGCGAATTTGATTATCTTTACCGATCCTTTCAATTTTATATTATAATAAATATATACCACCTAATAAGCTTATTATATTTTTATTTAAATAGAAAAATGAACCAATTCTGCACACTGCAAATCTTTCAAGATAACGAATGGCTAGATTGCGCCATCGTTGAACTGACTGAAGGCCAAGACAATGGATGGAGAGCATCCACCCGTACTTCCTATCTCTTCGAATATGCAATTGAGCATATGGATTTGAGAGATGGGCATGCGCTTGCCTATCGGTTTCCAATCAACGTACAGAATAACGTAGAAGACCATTGGCCGGCATTTTTAATGGACTTGCTGCCTCAAGGGTATGGCCGTAAAGAACTTTTAAATCAGCTGGATTTTTCAGTGAATGCTGAAGAACGTGCTGACTGGGCCTTGCTTAAAGCAGGGGCAGGCAATCCAATCGGTAATCTTCGCATCAAAGAAGCATATGACTGGCTTCATACCCATTACCCGTCTGTGGAACCTCACGGATTTAGCCTAAGCGAAATAATTGAAAGAAAAGAACATTTTATCGAAGCACTTGCATCATATGGCTTATTTGTTGCAGGTTCTTCAGGTGTTCAAGGTGAATGGCCTAAATTGCTGTTGACGCAAGACCATGACGGACTATTTTACCTGGATCATACTCTTCCTGATGAATTGGCCGCTCAACACTGGCTGGTTAAATTTAGCCGAGGCAGTGATCAAAATCTGGAAAAGATACTCTTGCATGAAGCGCTTTACATGAAAATAGCGTGTTACTTGGGATTAAGAGTCTTTAAGGATTTAGAACTTCACGATAAAACCCTTTTTATTCCTCGATTTGACCGAAAAATCGAAAATGGCAAAGTGAGCAGGACCGCCCAGGAAAGCTTAGCTTCATTAAGCGGTACTGCTGGTTTTGGTGTCAGAATGACGCATAATAAAATTTGCGAACTGCTAATGCAGTGCTGTTCTTCACCAAAGCCTGAAATTTTTGAGTATTTAAAACGTGATATGGCTAATGTTGCATTAGGTAATAAAGACAATCATACCCGAAATACTGCAATTCAGCGCTTCAATGATGGGACTGTTCAACTGACTCCCCTCTTCGATTTTGCGCCGATGTGGCTTCATCCTGACGGCATTGCGCGGACAACTCGCTGGGAGCACGATGATCATGGCGGAATGCCTTTATGGCGATCGGTAATTGAGCAGATTTCCGAAAGTACTCGAATAGAAAAAGAAGAAATCAAACTTGAAATTATTAATCAGCTGCCGCTTTATGAAAATTTATTAAAGGAAATGATTAAACTTAATATTGCTGATGAAATTATTCAAAATAGTCATCATCGTATTCATAATATATGTCAGCAAATTAAGGAGCTTTCTAATGGATAAACGCTATAAACCAATGACGCCAATTGAGCAAATGAAAAAACGTTTAGAAGTTTTAGAAGCTATTAATAATAATCCTGATTGGGAGTTCCATCAAATTGCCAGTTATATCAGAAAAGAACTGCATTTAACATTAACTGAAATGTCTAAAATCACTAAAATCGCCGCACAGACTTTACAGAAAATGGAGCAGCCGAATAGTAATCCTACATTAGAGTCAATTAATAAACTTCTAAACGCATTTGGCCTAAAGTTTATTGTTAGATCAAAATAACTTTTAGGCATTATTTTGATCTACGGATTAATGCTGGCTTTATTTTGAATATAATCTCCCCACCATTGCATCATTTCAGCACGCTGCTGCATATAGTCTGCATGGTTATAGCTCGCTCTGGTTTTATTCTTATCCACATGCGATAACTGTGCTTCAATCCAGCTCTCTTGAAATAGTCCGGAATCGTTCAATATCGTACTGAATGTCGACCTCAATCCATGCGAAGACAGTTCATTCGGCAAATATCCCATCTTACGGATGGCAGAATTAATTGTGTTAAAATGCAAAGGCTTATCCTTAAATTTTGGACTTGAAAATACATATTTTTCAGATCTAGACCATTCTAAAGCTGATTTTGCGATGCTAATTGCCTGAGATGAAAGCGGGACTAAAAAATCAGGAATATCATATCCAGCAATCACTTTTCTTCTGAATTGCTTAATATGTAATGCCGGTATTTTCCATACTTTATTCTCAAAATCAAAGTGGTGAGGCTGTACAGATAATAACTCAGCACCTCTGACTCCTGTATATAATTTAAATAAAATGGCTTTTTTAATAATAGGGTCAGTTTTAAGTTTATTTACTCTTCCTAAGAAATCAGAAATATTTTCTTCTCTTAAATAAGGATAATTTTTTTTTAATTTACCCTTTAATAATATTTTGTTTAGACCATAAGCCTGATTAAAATCACAATATCCCATTGCAACTGCAAAATCATAGATTTGATTTAAATAGCTATATGCTTTTTTAACTGGCTCTTTGACATTTCTTTTCTCAATCATTTTAATCACATTTACCAACTGAATTCTTTTAATTTTTTCAAATGGCAAATCTCCAATGATTGGATACATATCATTATGCAGACACTTATTTGCGAGCTCGACTACCCCACAGCGAGGCTGATCATTAAATGAATTTTTCGATTTAAAATCCAACCATTCTTCACAAACATGTTTAAAAGTTTTTATTTTAGGCTGTAAAGTTTCTTGTTTAAATAAAGCATTTGCCTTGTACACATCTCGAGCATTGCGTGCTTCTTTCAAACTCATTACAGGATAAACACCTAGTGTAATCCGAGGTCGCTTTCCTGTTGCAGGAACTGAATACCGGTAGCTCCAAGACTTTTCCCCGCTGGGATCAATCTTCAAACTAAGTCCATCATCATCCGCTAAGAAGTAAATTTTTTCTTTGGGATGTAATCTGCGGATCTGAATTTCCGTAAGACTCATAAATTTTTATGAACCAATGTAGTTGCCCTAATTATCCTAATTATAGCAAAATTAAGCAATGTTATGTGATGCGTATATTACGCATCACATATATTTTTAAATTATTGTTAAATAATAATTTATTTATGGATATACCTATTAAATTAACCATAAGGTTAACCATTTTTCATTTATGAAATTTAAGCAATCTTTTAGCTTGAAAAAAATTGTTTTTGGATTTTGATATGTTGGATAGTAACACTAGTTATAAAATTTATTTTTTTGGCTTACTTTTGAAAGCCTATCTTTTACAATCTGATTAGGCGTCATTCGCATCTCGATGGGATGAGCCCAGAAGCATTTGAAGCGACGTAAAAATGAGGCTGTCTCGTGTCTAGGATACTGGGAGCAGTCCAAACATAAGTTTTAAAGTCAGTAGTTATAAAACTGAACAGAGTCAAAACAAGATTTAACTCGTATTTCCCTTTTACATGAGCTTATTTTAGAACTTTTATAATCTAATTTTTTATGTGGGTTTTATCTAGGACAAAATCAAAGTTAAAAAAAGACCCTTGATCATCAAGGGTCCTTTTAGATATTTGGCGGAAGCGGTGTCCGTCTAACAGTAGTCCTACGCAGTCCAAAACAATGCTATAAATCCATATTTTTCAAATATTTATAATATCAATCATCTTACCTAGTCTTGTCAAATCCAAGCACTTCTAGTATTTTATGAGGGGTAGGTTGTGGGGTAAATAATAGCATGCCAAAGAAACCTAAAGAACTTTCTGCACTCAGTGTAGCAAAAATTAAAGAGACTGGTCGATATTCCGTGGGTGGTGTTGATGGCTTATGTCTAAATGTCGAGGGTAGTTCTCGCGTCTGGATTTTGCGTGCAATTGTAGGCAAGCGTCTAGATAAAGATGGAAAACTAAAACCTCATCGCCGTGATATTGGTATCGGTCCCTACCCTGAGGTTTCTTTAGCTGAAGCTCGTGCAAAAGCAACAGAACTGAGATTACAAATTCGGAATGGGATTGATCCGATTGCTTATAAACAAGAAAAATTTCAAGCTTTACGTGTCCAGAAGCTCCGTGAACGTGCATTTAGTGAATGTGCTCAAATTGTGATTACTAATAAGTCTCGTGAGCTTAAAAATCAAAAGCATATTGCTCAATGGTCTACCACATTAGAAACTTACATTTATCCAACTTTAGGTGACCGTATTATTAGCTCAATTACTAAAGTGGATATTGCTAAGGTTTTGGAACCAATTTGGTCTGAAAAAATGAAACTGCTAAACGACTTCGTGGTCGTATTGAAACCATTTTTGATTATGCAAAGGCTATGGAATATTTTGTGGGTGATAACCCTGCTGAATGGAAAGGTAACTTAGAACCTCTCATAGGTAATTTAAAACAGGTTTCACGGCCTCACCCTTCTTTGCCTTATGACCAGGTTCCAGAATTTGTCCATCATTTAAGGCAGAAAAAAGGTATTTCACCTAAAGCGTTAGAATTTGCAATTCTTACAGCAAGTCGTTCTGGTGAGATTTTTGGAGCTAAATGGCAGGAAATTGATTTTAAGAATAAAGTCTGGATTATTCCTAAAGAACGTATGAAAGCAGATAGAGAACATCGTGTTCCTTTATCTAATGAAGCACTTACTTTGCTTGAATCAATCCACCTATATGCTCATCCACAAGATTTCATCTTCCCTGCACCTCGGAATGGTTCAATGCTTTCTGATATGTCCTTGACTACACTAATCAAACGCACGCATGAACAAAAACTCAAAGAAAATGGCTTAGGCTATATTGACCCCAAACAAAACCGAGTTATTACAACACATGGTTTCCGTTCTACATTCCGTGACTGGTCAGCAGACAAAACTAATTATCCCCGTGAAGTTTGCGAGCATGTACTTGCCCATAAATTGCCAGATGAGGTTGAAGCTGCTTACTTACGTGGAGCATATCTAGAAAAACGAAAAGACTTAATGGCTGATTGGGCTGGGTTTGTAATGCATAATTAAAATTGACTCATAGTTGGGCACCCTCTACAATTTTAGACACTATATTTGATATAATTGAATCTTCGTCATTTTTTTTATGAATAATAATAATTTCTCGATAAAGATCTTGTTGTTTTAAATCAATAATATTGATATTTTTATCCTTCAATTTAGTCATGCCGATATCTGGAATCAATGCTACTCCTAGATTCTTCTCCACCATTCTTATAATTGCTTCAATTTCATCTACTTCAAGAATTTCATTCGTTTTAATTTGATTTTTATTCAAATAATTTGCAACAACCTTACCGCCAAATGATGAGTAGTCATAACGTATGAATGGATTGTTTTTAAGTATATCAACAGGATGATTGTCTTTAACATCAATTGGAGTAATAAGTAAAAAAGGTTCTTTTTTTAAAGTGAAATAACAAAATTCTTCTAAAATCTGAAAATTTGGCTTAATAATGATCGCAAGATCTATTTCATTCTTTCCAAGCTGATGAAACAAATTAAACGAAACTCCTGGTATAAGTTTAATTTTAGCTTTAGGAAAATATTTGAATAGCTCTTCGAGTATTTCAGGCAAAATGCTTGACTGAATAGATGCAATAGCACCAATTCTAATTTCACCAGTAAAATCTGCCATACACTCAGGTTGCTTCATCTTATCAACAAGATCAAAAACCTGTTCGGCTAGAGCAAGTACTCTTAACCCTTCATTATTAAATTGAACAGTTTTTCCATTTCTTTCAAAGAGCTTAATTCCCAAATGAGATTCTAATGATTTGATTTGTGCGCTGACAGCTGCTTGAGTAAGGCCAACATTCTGACCAGTAGCGCTAAAAGAACCATATTTTTTTATTGCTATCAGGGTTTTGAGCTCATGAAACATTACAATTTTATTCCATTAAAAGATGGAAACTAATCCTTGTAGTAATTATACACCTCTTAAATTTACATAGATAAGTATCTTATTTAAAGATACTTATCTATATCTTTAATTTTCGGATACAGTATCAAAAGCTTCTAATTTCTTTGTTTTCCATTTAGCAACCACAAGAGGTGCAATTGCGTTACCAAGAACGTTTAGTGTTGTTGTCCCACTTTCAATAATTCTAAAAATACCAGCAATGAGTGCAACACCCTCTAATGGTAAACCTGCTGTAGCTAATGTAGCGGATAAAATTAGAATCGCAAAACCAGGAACGCCTGCTGCCCCTTTAGAAGTTAAGACCATTGTAACAACCAATAAAGCTTGCTGTGAGATAGTTAAATCGATTCCATAAAGTTGAGCCACAAAAATCGTAGCGACTCCTAAAAATATTGAAGCTCCATCTAAATTAAAAGCATATCCCATTGGTACTACAAAACTGACAATACGACGAGGAACTCCATATTTTTCAAGTTTCTGCATTAATTGAGGCATTACCGCAGCTGAGGCACCTGTAGAGAAAGCTAAAATAAGTTCTTGTTTAAAATATTTAATAAGATGAAATAAGTTCTCACGAATGAATAAACATACTGCGCCAAGAATAAATATGGCAAATAAAGCCAATGCAAGATAAACAACCCCGATTAGTTTCAACAATGGCAATAAAGAGCTAAAACCAAAAGTCGCAACAGTTGCGCCGATCATACCAAATACACCAATCGGTGCATAAGCCATGACTAGACTTACCAGCTTAAACAACGCATCAGAGACTCCTTGAAATACTGCAATTACTGGCTGACTTTTTTCTTCAGGAATTTTGTTTAATGCTAGGCCAAAAAGAATTGCAAAAAATAGGATTGAAAGTAATTTACCTTCATATAGTGCCACCACAATATTTTCAGGCACGATATTTTTTATAATTTGTAAAGCACCTTTATTGGTATCCGTATGCAACTCTACAGCTGTGTGAGCAAACCCAGAAATATCTGTTCCTACCCCAGGTTGAAAAAAGTTTGCTAATAATAAGCCCCAGACAATCGCTAAACTTGTTATTGTGAAAAAATATAGCAGTGAACCTGCTCCCATTTTTCCAAAAGATTTATTATCTCCTCCTCCTGTAATACCTAAGATCATGCAACACAATACAATAGGCACAACGACCATTTTCATCATATTGATAAAAATATCGCCCAAAGGTTTCAATATTTCAGTACTTGCCCAGACTTGATAGCTTGGATTTACATTAAAATACCAACCTACAATAATGCCTAAAAGTAAACCAATTAATATTTGCCACACCAAAGAAATACTTTTCATAATTCATCCCTGTTTTTAATTTCCAAAAAAAAGAGTACGAATATTATTCGTACTCTTTTTTCATTCTATTTTGCGAAGAGCTGCGTCATATCTTTAAACGCTTTAAACTCAAGTGCATTTCCACATGGGTCAAATAAGAACATCGTTCCTTGTTCGCCAACTTTTCCTTTGAAACGTATGTAAGGTTCAATGACAAACTTGGTACCTAATGATTTAAGGCGATCCGCTAATATTTCCCAATCTTCCCAGCCAAGAATTACTCCAAAATGTGGAGCGGGTACATCGTGACCATCTACAGAATTAGAAATAACTTTTTCTTGATAATCCATTTTAGGATGCTCATGAATAACTAACTGATGTCCAAAGAAGTTAAAATCCACCCAGTGATCACTTGATCTACCTTCTTCTAAGCCAAAGGCTTGACCGTAAAAATTTCTTGCAGCAGGTAAATCATAAACTGGGATAGCCAAATGGAATGGTGCTAAACTCATAGGAACCTCTATTAAATTGACTTTCGTCTAAAATAAATATTTTAAATAGAAAGGTTTTGCGAGTTAAAAATCTAAAGTTTTAGATTCTGTCTTTACTCGGATAATCCTTTATACCTGAATGGAAATTTAAGAAAATAAGTATCTTTTCGACCTTACCTACTCATGTCCATTAAACAAATTAATGCTATATAAAAAAGAAAAAACTTAGAAACAATAATATTTTTTTAGATCGACAAATTATATTTATATAAATCTCAAGTTATTGTAATTTAAAAAAAACTTCAAATACAAATGATTATCGAAATCATTTTTTCATATAATATTTTTTTGTTGTTTAAATAAAAAAATATTATTTATGTTATTTATATTTAATATCTATAATTTAAAATTTAATGAAGAATTATGAGTTTCTATGCTTGGCTTTTATTCATATCTACTATTTCCATCCTATCCGCAATACTTGGACCGAACATGGTATTCATATTAAATACGAGTATTAATCAAGCATTAAGAAACACGTTAATATCAACGATAGGATGTTTATTAGGAGTTTTAGTATCAATTATAGGATGTTGCCTTATAGTAATATTTTTAAGCAATTTACAATCTATATTTATAAATTTAATTAAGATATCAGGAATTATCTACTTATTTTTAATTGGAATAAAATATAATTCCAATAATTTAGATAATAAAAAGACATCTATATTTAAAATGAATGGAAATTTTTTTATTAATGGTTTTTTTATAGGCTCTTGTAATCCCAAAACAATACTTTTTATTATTTCATTTTTTCCTCAATTTATTGATAATAAGTCACTACTACTACCTCAATATTCAATATTGATTTTTACTTTTATCGTTTGTGAAAGTTTTTGGATGTTTGCCTATATTTGGGGCGGTGATAAGATTAAAGTGGTTATAAAAAATCCAAAATTCTTTTGTTTATTTAACAAAATAATTGGTGCTTTTTTTATTTTATTTTCAATATCTCTCTTATCCCTAAACTTAACATGAGTAAAATATTTACTGTATTGGCTCATTGAAAATTTCCAATACAGTAAATCCCTACAATTAATTAAAGCTACATCAAGGCCCTTTGTTCACCATAAGACCTTGACCTATAACATAAAATTGTCCACCTGCGACATAATGTAGGGTTTTTAATTCCATTGGCGCATCATCAAATAGCCAGTGACCATCTTTAAACACACGATCATCAGCCCAAGCACTAATAACCTCACCAATAAAAAGATCATGAGTTTGTTGATTGTGGGGCTCTGGAATCAGTTTACAGATTAGCCAAGCAGCACATCCCTCCACTAAAGGAGATAGAAAATCACCTCGATAAAATAGATTTACACCAAATTCTTTCAATTTATCAGGATGATTTTTTAAGCTTTCACTTCCAACATCTACAACCATTTGAGCTTGTTTTACAACAGGAACTTGCAAAGCAAACCATCCGCTCTGCTCAACCAAAGAACGAGTTAAGGTCATCTTATCTAAAACTACTGTGACTTTTGCTGGGGTGAATTCCAAAGCACATGCCCACGAAGCAGCCATCACATTTTCTATGTTTTGATACTTTGCAGAAACCAGTACCGTTGGTCCATGATTCAATAAACGGTATGCTTTTTCTAAGGGTACGGATTGAATTGCCATTCTCATGCTCAATTTTAAATATCAACAGTTTTCCACTCAGTATCATCTTTAACTGGCGGTAAATAAGATAAGCGATTCATATTCTGCTCCCATAAGTTATCAGGGATAAGATAACGATCAGCTTTTTGGGGATCTATAGCTAAAACAATATCACTCTCTTGCCCATTAGCAATTAATGTTGCAAGGTCAGGGTTCATCATGACTGCCTTGCCAACAGCAATAAATTCAGCCCATCCCGTTTGATAAGCTTCAAATATTTGATCCGCAGTAAATAAACTACCCACACCAATTAAAGGGAGCTTGCCGGCAATTCGCTCATGCAAGAGTTGCATACGTGTTAAGTGAACATCTGCACCGCGGCGTGCTTTTTTGTAAAAATCCCAAAGAGATACATGTAAATATTGAATCGGTTTTTCTATTAATGCATCAATTAAGGCAAACGTATCAGCCATCGTTAAACCTTGATCATCAGGTTCTTCGGGTGAGAAACGGTATCCAACAATAAAATCTTCACGTCTATGTTTCAGTTTAATTTCATGAACAGCATCTACAATTGCTAGAGAAAACTGCATACGTTTTTCAATGCTACCTCCCCACTCATCATTTCGGCGATTCGTTTGAGCAGAATTAAACTGCTGAATCAGATATCCATTAGCACCATGAATCTCGACACCATCAAAATCTGCTTGAATGGCCAAGTCAGCTGCATTGGCAAATGCTTTTATTAAGTCATTAATTTCAAAATGGGTTAGTTCACGTGAACCAGAAGCTTTATCCTCAGATGGTGCAACCATTTCAGCACCATTTAATAATTCAGCAATACTAAGTTTGCCACCATGATGGATTTGTAAAATAGCCTTTGCACCTTGAGATTTAATTGTTCGTGCAACTTCTTTTAAACTTGGTAAGTCTTTCTCACTAACTGCTTCTGGTTGTCCAATGAACGCTTTACCTTCAGGAGATATCAAAGTCGCGGCACTAATAAATAAACCAAAATTTTCGGCACGGCCTTGCAAAAATGCATGTTCCTCATGACTTAAACTGCCATCTTCATTTGAAGCAAAATGCGTCATTGGTGCAACGGTAAGTCGGTTTTTAATCGTTATACCATTGTTTAAAGTATAGGGTTGAAACAAGGGAGAGTATTTAGGATTCATCATATTCATCTTCAATTTAAAAAATCTTTTAACTTAAATATTGCTTCAATATGCATGAAGCAAGATGTAAAATTTCACGTAGAGACTTAATTGAGGGCTTCCGTAATTGGAATGTCGCCATCAGCCATCGTAATCACCCGACCAATCGTATTGGGAGCACTTAAAATACGAGAGAGTGTATCTACAACATTATCAATACTATTGCTGAGAGGTTCTGTGACATTAATCTGGATTCGACCTGTGCCTAAATTTTCTTGCAATGCACCTGGTTGTAGGATGGTAAAATCCAAATTACTTTGGTGAACTAACCAATGATCTGCGAAAAATTTTGCGATGTTGTAATCAGTAATATTCTGTAAAAATTCCTCGTTCCATCGCTCAGGTTGTAATGCAAAAACTGAACTCAGCATTATAAATCGACGGATACCCACAGCCTGTGCTGCCTGCATGACTTTAACTGCACCAAAAGCATCAACTTGGAGCAAATTTTTTCCTCTTGAACCTGCTGTGAAATACATAGCATCTAAATTTACAGACATGATGCGTTGAATAATTTCTTTCAGATCAGCCAATAAATTTAATTCAAAATAATGGATATTAGCATTCGTAAAATTCAAAGATTCTTTACGTGCTCCCGCATATACAGTATGTCCCATTTTTGCCAATGTATTGACCAAATGAGAACCCACTCTGCCATTTGCACCAACAACAAGAATATTCATAATGACACCTTCATAACAATTACGATTCAATGAAGTGATTAGCATCAAACCCTGAATAATAAGCGTCGCTTTTCCATCTCACATCTTGTACGAGCAGGAAAAGCGAAAGATAGGGTTTACCAGTTTTGACGTGTTGGAGAAATGATTAAATCATTCACCGTCACATTTTCAGGTTGATTAAGTGCATAAACTACAGCGCGTGCAACATCATCTGGGTCTATCGCAATTTTGTTCAGCTCTTGTGCTGCTTTGAAGCCTTCAGGGTCAGTAACTTTGTCCGCCCATCCTGTATTAATAACACCAGGACTGACAGTATTGACTCGAATACCATGGTTGATACCCAAATCTTTACGCATTGACTCTGTCATGGCTTGTACAAAAAACTTTGTCGCACAATAGATGCCTGCTGCTGGATCTACTTGATGTCCTGCAACGGAATCCATATTCAAGATTTGTCCAGACTTTTGCTCAAGCATAATGGGTAATACACCTGCAATAGCATTCAAATAACCTTTGATATTGGTATCAATCATTTTGTTCCAATCATCAACAGCTAAATCGCTCCAATATGAAAAAAGCATAAGGCCCGCATTGTTAATTAGGACATCAACTGAGCCATACGTATCTTTAGCAAATTGTGCAAGTTTTTTTGCGTCATCTAGATTGGTAATATCTGCTGCATAACCTTTAATTTCATCGCCGTGGTTAGTAACTTCATTAACTATATCATTTAGACGCTCTTGATTTCTTGCAACAGCGATGACTTTAGCACCTTCGGCAGCTAGCATTTTTGCGGCAGCCTTACCGATACCAGATGAAGCACCTGTGATAATGATTACTTTGTTTTCTAAATAATTTATGTCCCCACCTCCAAATATCAATTTGTTGAATGGGTATGGTAAATTTTACTTAGAACAGTCCACTTCCCTTGCACTTTCAATAGGTTAAAAAAGTCTGTAAAGCAAAAGCCTGAAATATCATTGGTATCAATACGTGCACTTGCAGCAGTACCTACAATATCAATATATACAATCACACCCTGTGCTTCTGGCGATGGGCTAAAATCACGATCAATAACATCAAATAAACCTTGGATTGGGCCACCAACAAGTTTAGTGTCAGCATCGACACCAAAAATAGTCGCTTGTTCACTAAAAGCAGGTTTCATAATGCTACTATCAGCTTGTTTACCACCTTGATTATATTTATTTAATACTTCAATAATTGCATTGTATTCAGTTACATAAGTTGGTTTAGACATCATCAATATTCCCAATTTTTTAAGGTAATTCAATAGTGAAAAACTCAATCTAACTTTGAAATGAATGAGTTTTTTCAACTGTTATGAACAATATTATTGCAGCCATAGAAATAAATATAATTATAGAATTATATAAACTGTATTAATGAAATTAATATCTGATACTATTTCCAAGTAATTTACTGATCAATTTGAAACTGGTAATGGAACATAGGTACTGATAATATTTTTGTATTTCAGTTCATTCCAAAACTCGTAGGGAACTTGCTGTGTATAAGAACTAATATTCTGCATGACTTCATTTTCACTTTTAGCACCGAAAACTAATGAAGTGATAGCTGGATGACTTGCTGTAAATTGTAAAGCTGCTGTTGAGAGAGAAACATTATATTTCAAACATATAGATTCAATTTCAGTAACTTTTAATAAAATATCTGTTGGTACTTTTCCATAATTATATCGGGCTTGCTCTATACTGCCTGAGGCAAGAATTCCAGAATTAAAGATTCCCGCAGCAAAAACAGCGATATTAGATTGTGATAGTTTTCCTAAATCTTTATAAGAATGTTTATGATCTAACAAAGTGTATTGACCGGCAATCAATGCACAATCGATTTCAAATTCTTTTGCTACTTTTAAGACAATTTCAGTTTCATTCACACCCAATCTAATTGCGGATACATCTCTGCTCTTACGCAATTCATCTAAAGCCCTGAAACTACTTTCACAAAATTGCTTCCAATAGTGGTGAGCTTTCTCTCCATGCCAGATACTGCCGAGATCATGTACCAATAATAAATCTATATGATCTAATCCAGTTCTTTTTAGACTATCCTCAAAAGAGGACATCACGCCATCATAAGTGTAATCATATTTATAACCAGAATTTTTTAAATACCACAATGGATCTTTACAATATTGCCCCCGCGTATTTAAAACACGTCCAACTTTAGTACTTACAAGCACATTTTGTCTGATTTCTAACTCATGCAGAATTGTACTTAATGTATGCTCTGCTCGACCAAATCCATACATTGGTGCGCTATCGAAGTATCGAACACCCTGAAGATATGCGGAATGTATAATACCCTCCGCTTGTTTAACACTAACTGTGGAATCGTAACCGATTTGCACTGTACCCAATGCGAGTTTACTTATAGGCAACTGACATTTACCTATAAAAGTCGATTTGGTGTATGTCATTCTATCTAGCTTATTAGGACAAGGGCTTTGCATATTAAGAAATGCTTTGTTATAAATATAATTATCAAATTGTATATTTATTATAAATATGTCTAATATCAATAATTTGGATTTGAACCTCCTTAAAGCGCTAGATGCATTATTGGATGAAAAGAACGTCACACGTGCTGCAAATAAATTAGCATTAACACAACCTGCTGTTAGTAGCATGCTTAATCGATTGAGAGATCGTTTTGATGACCCTCTTTTTGTCCGAGCATCTTACGGAATGGTACCAACAGATCGCGCTCTAGCTTTGGCCGAACCCTTAAAAAAAATATTAAGTGAAATCGAATATTTAGTACAGCCACCTGTCTTTAATCCTGCTGAGCTAGAAACTACTTTCAGAATTGCAGCGACTGATAACGGCATGCACTGTGTAGGTGTACCCTTTACATTAGCTTTAAATAAGATTGCACCAAAAGTCAAAGTTGCACTGATGTCAATTCATGGTCGAAATGTAGAAGCTATGCTAATGAATGGTGAATTAGATCTTATTATCGTGGGTGAACCAACTGTTCCTTTGAATCTGTATTCCAGAGTGATTCATAAAGAGAATTATGTTTGTATGATGCGAGAAGACCACCCACTTGCTCATAAAGAGCTTGATGTGGATACATTTTGCTCTATCAATCATGTCTTAGTCTCTTACGATGGAGGTGGTTTCGCAGGAGCTACAGATGTTGCATTGGAAAAAGTTGGGAAAAGGAGAAATGTTGTGATGTCTATTACAAGCTTTCTTTTATTACCAGAAATTCTTAGAAATAGTGATTGGATTGCTGTTGCTCCACATCATTTATTAGAAAAATATTCAGGTATTATTTCCAAAAAACCACCTATCGAAGTTGGAGGATATAATAAATTAATGGCATGGCATGAACGTACACACCATGACCCCATACAGCAATGGTTCAGAAATCTTATTTTAGAAATATGTTCATAGTTAGTAAGAACTTAAAGATAACCATAAATGTATGTCCTAATTAGCTATTCATCGAATAGCTTCAAGTCTGTGCTTGATGAAGTTCTTAGACCTATCTGGATTGAGAAGAACGAAACAGCTAAACGTATTCGTGGTCGTATAGAAACCATTTTTGATTATGCTAAGGCTATGGGATATTTTGTAGGTGACAACCCTGCTGAATGGAAAGGTAACTTATAACCTATCCTAGGTAATTTAAAACAGGTTTCACGGCCTCACCCTTCTTTGCCTTATGAACAGATTACAGAATTTGTTCAACATCTATGGCAGAAAAAAGGCATATCATCCAAGGCACTAGAATTTGCAATTTTAACGGCCTGTCGTTCTGGTGAGATTTTTGGAGCTAAATGGCAGGAAATTGATTTTAAGAATAAAG